>VOFB01000168.1_pt1:0-5000 | contig 245366 bp, 230 predicted proteins | sample 5384141 | NCBI WGS metagenome assembly VOFB01 (sample SAMN12384721, study PRJNA508395) | human gut metagenome | isolation source: healthy gut A | host: Homo sapiens | reverse complement strand
CTAGGACTTAGTGATCCGGTGGTATGAAAGTGGGATTGCCATCGCTCAACGGATAAAAAGCTACCCTGGGGATAACAGGCTTATCACTCCCAAGAGTTCACATCGACGGAGTGGTTTGGCACCTCGATGTCGGCTCATCGCATCCTGGGGCTGTAGTAGGTCCCAAGGGTTGGGCTGTTCGCCCATTAAAGCGGTACGCGAGCTGGGTTCAGAACGTCGTGAGACAGTTCGGTCCCTATCCGGCGCGGGCGTAGGATATTTGAGAGGAGCTGCCCTTAGTACGAGAGGACCGGGGTGGACTGGCCTCTGGTGTACCGGTTGTATTACCAAATGCATAGCCGGGTAGCCAAGCCGGGACGGGATAAACGCTGAAGGCATCTAAGCGTGAAGCCCCCCTCAAGATAAGATATCCCTGACAATAAGTCAATAAGACCCCTTGAAGACGACGAGGTAGATAGGTCCGAGGTGGAAGTGCAGTAATGTATGTAGCTGACGGATACTAATAGGTCGAAGGCTTGACCTTGTTGGTTCAGAGAGAGAAAACAATGTGTAGTTTTGAAGGTACTATCTAGTATCTTTTACGAATATATTTCGTGGATGGCCTAGTGGCTCAGTTGGTTAGAGCGCCGCCCTGTCACGGCGGAGGTCGTGGGTTCGAGTCCCATCTGGGTCGTTGAAGCAAACGCTTCGTAGAATTTCATATAGGGATTCACAAAGTATGGGGTCTTAGCTCAGCTGGGAGAGCATCTGCCTTACAAGCAGAGGGTCACAGGTTCGAGCCCTGTAGGCCCCATCCGTGCCGACGTGGCTCAATTGGCAGAGCAGCTGATTTGTAATCAGCAGGTTACCGGTTCAAGTCCGGTCGTCGGCTTTATGGGCGGATTCCCGAGTGGCCAAAGGGGGCAGACTGTAAATCTGTTAGCTACGCTTTCGAAGGTTCGAATCCTTCTCCGCCCATTCCAAAAGATAAAGTTCTTTTGGTGGGTAATGATTTGATATTTTACGAATGAGACTAGGATATCAAAGTTGATTGTCGCGGGGTAGAGCAGTCAGGCAGCTCGTCGGGCTCATAACCCGAAGGTCGTAGGTTCAAATCCTGCTCCCGCAATTTAAGCCCAGATAGCTCAGTTGGTAGAGCAGAGGACTGAAAATCCTTGTGTCGCTGGTTCGATTCCGGCTTTGGGCATTATGGGGCATTAGCTCAGGTGGTAGAGCACTTGACTTTTAATCAAGTTGTCCGGGGTTCGAGTCCCCGATGCCTCACTAGAGATCAGAGTAGTCTGGTCTCTTTTTTTGTTTCTGGTTTAATTGAATCCGGAAATGTATTTTCAAGGCTAATCTTAATTAAGTTCTTGGTGCCTATGGAATGACTATGGATATCATATGTCTTTGCCTTTTGTTTCTTAAGGATAATAAAAAACAAATTCTTTATATATTTGTGATTTAGTAGTTGTCAGAAAAGTTGTCAAAGAAGAGCAAGAAAGGAAACTAAGGTAGGTAGCATTGGTTTGTGCCAAGTGTTCGTTGGCACAAACACAATGAGGGCTATACTTGATATTTTTAAAATAATTTGTTATACTTGATTCCAACGGGTGAGCACCTACCAACAGTCAGGCTAATTTTAGTTTGACTGTATTTTTTTTAAGGAGGTGATAAAAATGTCAATGATATGGCCAATAGCACTGGTGATATTCTCAAACATTATTTATCAGATTTGTGCAAAAGGAGTTCCAAGGAATATGGATGTTATGGCATCTATGACAATAACGTATCTTGTAGGAGCAGTTTGTTCTGCTATTATGTATTTTGTGATGAATAAGAATGGCAATTTATTACAAGAGTATATGAAAACAAACTGGGCACCAATTTTTCTTGGTATATCTGTTGTTGGATTGGAAGTCGGTTTTATTTATGCGTATAAAAATGGGTGGGCAGTAAGTACAGCATCAATTGTGCAGAGTGCATTTTTGGCAATTGCATTAATTATTGTTGGGGCAGTTCTGTATCATGAAACGATAACGGCGAACAAAATAATTGGTATAGTTATATGCCTTATTGGACTGTATTTTATAAAAAAATAAAGGGAGAAGAAGGAATAAATTGAAAACTTTAGTTGTGCCGGCAAAAAAGAACTGATATAATCAAGATGTGAAAAAAGAAATACAAATCGTTGTTTGGCGATTTGGTAAATCCCAATAAATTAATTTTATATGGTACAGAAAATTTGAATTTTGATGTCGATTATCAGGGGAATATATGGTGCATAAAGAAATATATATTGAACTGCAGGATACGCAATGGCAATTTGATTATATTGACCATGATAGAAATATTGCTAGAGCAATTGTATATGATGAAAACGGAATATTCTATTTTGTAAGAGCCGAGCGAGATGATGATTTTGGCAAAGCAACATTAATTGAAACTGCTGGCGGAGGAGTTGAGGTAGGCGAGGAGTTACAAACTGCCATTCAAAGAGAACTAAAAGAAGAATTAGGTGTATCAGTAGAAATAGTTTTTAAAATAGGAGTTGTAAGTGATTATTACAACCTGATTCATAGGCATAATATTAATAATTATTTCTTGTGTAAAGTAAAATCATTTGGGGAAAAAAAAATTTTAACGCAGGATGAAATAGATAGTTTTCATTTATCTACATTGCAATTGTCTTATGAAGAAGCAGTTCGAGAATATGAAAATAGAAAGAATACACGATTAGGAACACTTGTAGCAAATAGAGAATTACCTATCTTATATCGAGCAAAAGAAATAATCGATGATATAGAGAGTGAATAAACTTTCAGTCTTGCGGAGAGATTGAAAGCAACAGAAGATTTGAATTTGTCGGATTGGTAAATTCATATTTAGTGAATGATAACAATTTATAATTTAGTATTGGATAAAGAATAAAAAAGGAAGTAAGTTATGACGAATAAAGAAATAATGGATATAGCAATGCAGCAATCTGCATATGACACAAATGCAAAGGTTTCTGACTTCCTTCAGGATACAAATGTATTTGTTAAATCTGGAGTTGGACCTTTGGCAAGAAAATATTATAAAGAACCTATCGCTTGTAATTTTGTGTCTTATGGAAGCAATGTAGTTGCATCTGTGAAAGATGAATTTAAAGAAATAGTTGAAACATATCTGAGTAAGTTTGAATTTTATCATTGTTTTGAGACGCCTAACATGCACTGGCTTGATGAACGGATGAAAGAAAAAGGATATAGAGTATGTTTTATGGCAGAGTATTTTTTGCCGGATATGGAACGATTGAAAAGATTAGAGTGCAATTATGTCCCTAAAGTGTTAGAACAAAAAGATTTTGCAGATTTGTATCTTCCAATGTGGGGGAATGCATTGTGTGCAGATAGAAAAGAGTTAGATGTTCTGGGAGTTGGAGCATATGATGGTGAGAAGCTTGTAGGTCTCGCAGCGTGTTCAGCGGATTGTGATAATATGTGGCAGATAGGTGTCGATGTTTTGCCTGAATATCGAAGAATGGGAATTGCTTCATCACTAACAAGTAATCTTGCAATTGAAATAATTGAAAGAGGCAAAGTACCATTTTACTGCTGTGCGTGGTCAAATCTTAAATCGGTAAAAAATGCATTGCGCAGTGGTTTTGTGCCTGGATGGGTGGAAATGACGGTAAAAGCAGCAAGCTTAGTTGATGAAATGAATAAGTAATAAATTCCAGTTTGCAAAACTGACCAAAAATACAAACAGTTCGTAAAAGTATAATTTTACGAACTGTTTTTTTGCGTATTTACGGCAATAGCAATCTGCTTTTTTCTACTTCTCCACCAGCTCCAGGCAGTCTCCATAGTGCCTCTGCAGTGACTTTAAGTCCATAATCATCACATAAAATACTCTGCCATTGTGCACTGAATCCACTATCCTGCCATGGTCGAGCACTGAAATATATTTACCGTCTGCTTTTTGCATATGAAAGAAAATATAATCATTTGAGTGTCCTCCGTTAATCTGCGACCATATGCTTTTTTGACAGCTTTCCTGTTCGTCTGGGCGTATCAGATTGCAGAAGCTCTTACCTGTATATGCAAGCAGTTCGTCCATATTTTTACAGCCTGTAAGCCGAAGCAACTCACTGTTTGCAAGCAGAATCTCATCATTTTCTTTATCTGCTCTGTAAACAATGAAAGCTCCAGGCAAATTATTAATAATATCCTTCACTGCAAAACCAAGCTTTGGGCGGCTCTTTACATGCTCACCCTCACGATATGCCATGCAGCCGTTCTTCCCACGCATTTTCACCTTATAAAGTGCTATGTCTGCACACCGCATGAGCTGTGAACGGTCATCAGCCAAAACAGGATACTCCGCAAAGCCCAGTGAAATGGTAAATGTATGCGCTTCACCTTTACAATAAAATTTCCTGGTTTCTTCTGTAAACTTCTTAAGAAAAGGCTTAACCTCCACGACAGTGCAATCCGGCATGAAAATGCTAAACTCATCGCCTCCGTTTCTGCCTAATATAACATCCTTTGAAAAATATTGTTTCATGCTCTCTGCAAGCTTCTTAAGTACACCATCCCCCGCTGCATGTCCATACATGTCGTTTACCAGCTTGAAATCATCAATATCAAGCATCGCCATAACACAGTGCTTTTGCGGGTTCTGCCTCATATATTGCTCAACCTGCTCATCAAAGCCGAGCCTGTTGTAGATACCGGTCAGTGTGTCAGTCACAGCAAGTCTCTTGAAATTCTTCCTGTTCTCATTGATTGAAATCAACGCTGCTGTAAGCCCAGTCAAAAGCAGGACTATAATTACACCTCCAATAAACATGTATATCAGGTAGTTATTATTATAAAACCCACTCTTGGGTAAAATCTCAAGCCTCCACTTGCCTCCATACACGTCAAAGTCATATATCACCGGATCATTCAACGCTTCCTTTGAACCGTAAACCCACTCATACGTATCATCCCACGGCGAAACACACTTCTGCAGACTGTACTTATATCCAAAAT
>VOFB01000212.1_pt1 | contig 250001 bp, 224 predicted proteins | sample 5384141 | NCBI WGS metagenome assembly VOFB01 (sample SAMN12384721, study PRJNA508395) | human gut metagenome | isolation source: healthy gut A | host: Homo sapiens | reverse complement strand
TTTTATGGTCGCAAAAGTAATCATTTTTTTCGGCAGCAGAATACGGTCAGGGCAAGAAATCAGCCCCCGACAGCTCCTGAAATCCATTGTTTTTCTCCGGAAAGATATTATCTTTGCACAACTTAATTAAGGATTTCACCCGACGATGAAAAACATACGCAATTTCTGCATCATAGCCCATATCGACCACGGCAAATCGACACTGGCCGACCGTCTGTTGGAAAAGACCAATACGCTCAACCAGCGGGAAATGCAGGCCCAGGTCCTGGACAACATGGACTTGGAGCGCGAAAAAGGCATCACCATCAAGAGCCATGCGATCCAGATGGAATACCTGGCCCGCAACGGCGAAAAATACGTACTCAACCTGATCGACACTCCGGGCCACGTGGACTTTTCCTATGAGGTATCGCGTGCCATCGCCTCGTGCGAAGGGGCTTTGCTCGTAGTCGATGCCACGCAGGGTATTCAGGCGCAGACCATATCGAACCTCTACCTGGCCGTCGAGCACGACCTGAAGATCATTCCCGTACTGAACAAGATCGACATGGATTCGGCGATGATCGACGAAGTGAAGGATCAGGTAGTCGATCTGCTGGGTTGCGCCCCGGACGAGATCCTCTGCGCCTCCGGCAAAACGGGGCTGGGCGTGGAAGAGGTACTCGAAGCCATTGTCGAGCGGATTCCGGAGCCTCAGGGCGACGAGAACGCTCCGTTGCAGGCGCTGATCTTCGACTCGGTGTTCAACCCCTTCCGCGGCATCATCGCCTATTACCGCGTCTTCAACGGCACGATCCGCAAGGGCGAGCACGTGAAGTTCTTCAATACGGGCAGCCAGTACGACGCCGACGAGGTGGGCGTGCTGAAACTCAAGATGCAGCCCCGCGACGAAATCCGTGCCGGAGACGTGGGCTACATCTGTTCCGGCATCAAAACTTCGTCGGACGTCAAGGTGGGCGATACGATCACATCGGTCGAAAACCCCTCGACGGAGGCCATCGCCGGTTTCGAGGACGTGAAGCCGATGGTCTTCGCGGGTGTCTATCCCGTCGAAGCCGACCAGTACGAAGACCTGCGGGCTTCGCTCGAAAAGTTGCAGCTCAACGATGCCTCGCTCACGTTCGAACCCGAAAGTTCGCTGGCATTGGGCTTCGGCTTCCGCTGCGGATTTCTCGGACTACTGCACATGGAGATCATCCAGGAACGCCTCTACCGTGAATTCGACATGGACGTCATCACGACCGTCCCGAACGTATCCTATAAAATCACCACGACGCAGGGCGACGTGCTCGAGGTGCACAACCCCTCGGGCCTGCCCGAAATAACCAAAATCGACTCGATCGAGGAGCCTTATATCCTGGCTCAAATCATCACCAAGTCGGATTTCCTGGGCAATGTGCTTAAGCTCTGCATCGACAAGCGGGGTATCATGAAAAACCAGACCTTCATCACGCAGGATCGCGTGGAGGTCAATTTCGAGATGCCCCTGTCGGAAATCGTGTTCGACTTCTACGACAAGCTCAAGAGCATTTCCAAGGGCTACGCCTCGTTCGACTACCACCGCATCGGGTTCCGTCCGAGCAAGCTGGCCAAACTGGACATCCTGCTCAACGGCGAACCGGTCGATGCCCTTTCGTCGCTGATCTATGCCGACCACGCCTACGATTTCGGACGCAGAATGTGCGAGAAGCTCAAGGAGCTGATCCCGCGCCAACAGTTCGACATCGCCATCCAGGCAGCCATCGGCGCCAAGATCATTGCCCGCGAAACGGTCAAGGCCGTGCGCAAGGACGTGACGGCCAAATGCTACGGCGGCGACATCTCCCGAAAGCGCAAGTTGCTGGAGAAACAGAAAAAGGGCAAGAAACGCATGCGTCAGATCGGCAATGTCGAAGTACCCCAGTCGGCCTTTCTCGCCGTATTAAAAATGGATTAGCTATGAAAAAGACGATTATCGACCTGTTCGAATCCTCCGTTGAAAAATACGGAAAGAAAACCTTCCTGCTCGAGAAGCGTCATCACGCCTTCCAACCCACGACTTACGCGGAAACCAGGGAACAGGCCCTGGAAGTGGGGCCGGATTAGCTTCGCTGGGTATTCGCCCCAAAGACAAGGTCGCTATCCTGGCTGAAGGAAGCAACGGCTGGATCATCTCCGAGCTGGGTATCTTCTATGCCGGAGCGATCAGCGTTCCGCTGTCGGTCAAACTCGAAGAGTCGAACGATCTGTTGTTCCGGCTCCGCCACGCCGAGGTCAAGGCGCTGTTCGTTTCGAAACAACAGCTTCCGAAGATCCGCCGCATCCGGGCGGAACTGCCGGAACTCGAACAGATCATCGTCCTGGGACACATTCCGCTCGAAAGCGGCGAAACGGCCTACGGCATGCTCAAACGTCTGGGCCGCGACTATTTGGCCGGGCATAAGGAGGAATTTCTCAAAATAGGGCAGGCGATCCGGAACGACGACTACGCGACAATCACCTACACGTCGGGCACCACGGCCGCCCCAAAAGGCGTCGTGCTGACGCACCGCAACTACACGGCCAACGTCGAACAGTCGCTCTCGCGCATCGACATCCCGTCATATTACCGGACGCTCATCATCCTGCCGCTGGACCACTGCTTCGCGCACGTGGTGGGATTCTACATCATGATCGCCTGCGGCGCCAGCGTGGCGACCGTACAAATAGGGGCGACCCCGATGGAGACGCTCAAGAACATTCCGCAGAATATCCGCGAAGTGAAACCCAACTTCCTGCTGTCGGTGCCGGCGCTGGCCAAGAATTTCCGCAAGAACATCGAAACTTCGATCCGGGCCAAGGGGCGTTTCACGGAACGGCTCTTCAATTTCGCGCTCCGCACGGCCTATGTCTACAATCAGGACGGCTACCACAAAGGCAAGGGCTGGCGGATCCTGCTGGCACCCGTCGTGGGACTTTTCGACCTCGTGCTGTTCCGCAAGGTGCGGGAGGCATTCGGCGGCAGCCTGGAGTTTTTCGTCGGGGGGCGGCGCACTGCTCGATTCGGAGCTGCAACGCTTTTTCTATGCCATCGGGATCCCGATGTTCCAGGGATACGGACTCTCGGAAGCTACACCCGTCATTTCGACCAATTCGCCCAAGTACCACTGGCACAAGTTCGGATCGTCGGGCAAGATTCTCGAACCGCTCGACCTGAAAATCCTCGACGAAGAGGGGCGAGAGCTGCCGCGCGGCCAAAAGTGAAATCGTCATCCGGGGCGAGAACGTCATGGCCGGCTACTGGAAAAATCCCGATGCGACGGCGGCGACCGTCCGCAACGGCTGGCTGCACACGGGCGACATGGGGTATGTCTCGGAAGACGATTTCCTCTATGTGCTGGGGCGTTTCAAGAGCCTGCTGATCGCCAGCGACGGCGAGAAATACAGTCCCGAAGGCATGGAAGAGGCGATCGTGGACAAATCGCCCTACATCGACCAGATCATTATCTATAACAACCAAAGTCCCTTCACCGGGGCGATCGTCGTACCCAATCGCGACGCCCTGCGCCGCGAGCTCGACGCCCGCGATATCCGGGAGGGTAGAGCGGCTGCGGCCGCCGACATCCTCGGCGCGGAGATCGACCGTTACCGGGCCGGCGGCCCCTATGCCGGAGAATTTCCCGAGCGGTGGCTTCCGGCGGGACTGGCTATCGTGGACGAGCCATTCACCGAGCAAAACGGACTGATCAACAGTACGATGAAAATCGTCCGCAACAAGGTGGAAGAGTATTTCCGCGATCGGATCGACTACCTCTATACTCCGGAGGGAAGGGAGTTGCGAAACGATAAAAACCTTGCATCACTGCGGAAAATGGTAGAATAACCTGAAATTTTACCGCCCGAAGAGTTGAGGGCAACAGAGGCGGCAAGGGCGGCAAGGGCGGCAAGGGCGGCGACAGGGACAGTGGATTATGCCCGAAGCGATTATTTGATTATCTTTGCCCGGTCTGCCGGGAGTTTCGGCAGGCGCGAACTACTAAACACAAACCGATGTCAACGATTTCGGCGGCGGCATTTGCGGACACGAAGCCGCATTACGACATACTCGACGGATTGCGCGGAATTGCGGCGCTGACCGTCGTGTGGTTCCATATTTTCGAAGCCTTTGCGACCAGCCACCTGGATCAGAGGATCAACCACGGCTATCTGGCCGTCGATTTCTTCTTCATACTCTCGGGGTTCGTAATCGGGTACGCCTATGACGACCGCTGGAAAAAGATGACGGTCACGGAGTTCCTCAAGCGCAGGCTCATCCGCCTGCATCCCATGGTCGTGATCGGTGCCGTGATCGGTGCCGTCATGTTCTATTTCCAGGGCTGCTCCGTCTGGGACGTGACCAAAGTCACGGTGCCGATGCTGCTGGCGGCGACGCTGATGAACGCCTGCCTGATTCCGGCAAGCCCCGGCACGGAAATCCGGGGGCTGGGCGAGATGTACCCGCTCAACGGCCCGAGCTGGTCGCTGTTTTTCGAGTACGCCGGAAATATCCTGTACGCCTTCTTCATCCGCAAACTTTCGACCGGGGCACTTTCCGTCGTGGTTTTCCTGGCCGGGTGCGGGCTGGCGGCATTCGCCGTCTGGGGGCCGCTGGGCGACATCTGCGTCGGGTTCGCCATGACCGAAGAAAATATGATCGGCGGTTCGCTGCGCCTGATGTTCGCGTTCTCGGCCGGTCTACTGCTCTCGCGCGTATTCAAACCCGTGCATATCCGGGGCGCCTTCTGGATATGCGGCCTGTGCGTCGTCGCCCTGCTGTCGGTTCCGCGCATCGGCGGCAGTGAGAATTTGTGGATGAACGGACTGTACGATACATTCTGCGCCGTCGTCGCCTTCCCCCTGCTGGTTTTTCTCGGGGCGTCGGGCAAGACCACCGACAAAGTCACCGCCCGGGTGTGCAAATTCCTGGGGGACATATCCTATCCCCTCTACATGGTGCACTATCCCTTCATATACCTCTACTACGCCTGGGTCAAGAACGGCGACCTCACGTTCCGGGAGTCGCTGCCAGGTGCCCTGGCACTTTTCTTCGGTTCGGTAATCCTGGCATGGCTGTGCCTGAGGCTGTACGACGAACCGGTGCGCAAATTTCTGTCGAAGCATCTGCTGCGGAAGGGATAGCCCAGCAAGCGCCCCGGCCGGGAGCCCTCCCGCAACGCCGGGGAATTCCCCGCAAAGCCACCGGGTTTTGCGGGGATTATATATGTATATTAGGTACACGGCGGACGGGAGAGGGCGGCAAGGCGACACGAGAAAGCGTACGGGAAAAGCGACAGAAGAAGGCGGACGGGAGAGGGCGGCAAGGCGACACGAGAAAGCGTACGGGAAAAGGCGACAGAAGAAGGCGGACGGGAGAGGAGGGTAGGGAACGCCCCACGGAAGGTTTCGAAAAAAAACTTGTCACTTTCGTTTCGAATCCCGGATATTTTTTATAGATTTGTAAAGGCCGCCGCAGGGTAGTCCCCGGCACGGGAACGGAATGCGGACAAAAGCGGCAACGACGCATCTATAACAACTCGAATATATGGAACAGTACATTTTGTCATTGGATCAGGGGACGAGCAGTTCCCGTGCGATCGTATTCGACCGGAAAGGGCAGATATGCTCGATGGCACAGCGGGAATTCACGCAGATATTCCCCAAGCCGGGATGGGTGGAACACAACCCGCACGAGATATGGTCGTCGCAGGCTTCGGTGATCGCCGAGGCGATCGCGGCCATCGACATCAACGGCCTGAACATCGCGGGCATCGGCATCACCAACCAGCGGGAGACCACGATCGTGTGGGATTCGGAGACCGAAGAGCCGGTCTACAACGCCATCGTCTGGCAGGATCGCCGCACCTCGGAGTACTGTGACCGGCTGAAGGCCGAGGGGCAGACCGAATTCATCCGCGAAAGGACGGGGTTGATCGTCGACGCCTATTTCAGCGCCACGAAGATCAAATGGATTCTGGACAACGTGGCGGGGGCGAGAGAGCGGGCCGAGAAGGGCAAACTGATGTTCGGCACGGTCGACTCGTGGCTCATCTGGCGCCTCACGCGCGGCGAGGTGCACGTGACGGACGTGAGCAACGCCTCGCGCACGATGCTCTTCAACATCCATACGCTGCAATGGGACGAGGAGCTGCTGAGGCTGTTCGGCATCCCCGCTTCGATGATGCCCCAGGTGAAGTCGTCGAGCGAGGTATACGGCGCGACGAAGACCACGATCTTCGCCCACAAGGTACCCATCGCGGGCATCGCGGGCGACCAGCAGGCAGCGCTGTTCGGGCAGATGTGCGTCGAGCCCGGGTCGGTGAAAAACACCTACGGCACGGGGTGCTTTCTGCTGATGAACAGCGGGGAAAAGCCCATCACCTCGGCGAACAACCTGCTGACGACCATCGCATGGAAGATCGGCGACAAGGTCGACTACGCGCTCGAAGGGAGCATCTTCGTCGGCGGGTCGGTCGTGCAGTGGCTGCGCGACGGGCTGGGGATCATCCGTTCGTCGTCGGAGGTCGAAGCCCTGGCCGCTTCGGTACCCGACACCAACGGCGTCTATTTCGTGCCGGCGCTCACGGGGCTGGCAGCCCCGTACTGGGATCAGTATGCCCGGGGAGCCATCAGCGGCATCAGCCGCGGCACGACGGCCGCGCATATCGCCCGCGCGGCGCTGGAGGGGATCGCCTACCAGACGCTGGACATCGTGGGCGCCATGCAGCGCGACTCGGGCATCACGCTCCGGGAGCTGAAGGTCGACGGCGGCGCGGCGCGCAACAACCTGCTGATGCAGTTTCAGTCCGACCTGCTGGACACGCGCGTCATACGCCCGGGCGTGACGGAAACCACGGCGCTGGGTGCGGCTTACCTGGCCGGACTGGCCGTAGGCTACTGGGGAAGCATCGACGAAATCCGGCAGCAATGGCAGGCGGAGCACGTATTCGAACCCACGGCCGACCGCTCGCAGATCGGGAAGGCCGTCGCAGGGTGGGAAGACGCCGTACGCAGGGTACTGCGCAACAGCAAAGACTAAAATACCGGGATTATGGAAATCACACTGTTTACCAAGTGCCTGTTCGAATTCATCGGGACACTGGTGCTCGTACTGCTGGGCGACGGGGTCGTCGCATCGACGGTACTGAAACAATCGAAAGGTTTTAACGGCGGATGGGCCGTAATCACAATCGCGTGGGGCCTGGCCGTGATGTGCGGCGTGCTGATCGCGGGCCCCTATTCGGGGGCACATCTCAACCCCGCGGTCTCGGTCGGGCTGGCCGTGGCGGGGTCGTTCCCGTGGGCGTTCGTGCCCGGGTACATCGCGGCACAGCTGCTGGGCGGCTTCTGCGGGGCCGTACTGGTCTATGTCTATTACAAAGACCACTTCGACGCCACGGACGACCCGGCGACCAAGCTCGGCGTATTCTGCACCATGCCCGCGATCATGGACAAGCCGCGCAACCTCTTCTGCGAATTCCTCGGCACGTTCCTGCTGGTGTTCGTGATCCTGGCCATCGGCAACGAACAGAACACCCCTGAAATCGGGATGGGAAGCCTCGGAAGCCTGCCCGTGACGATGCTCATCATGGCCATCGGCATGTCGCTGGGCGGCACGACGGGCTATGCCATCAACCCGGCGCGCGACCTGCCTCCGCGTGTGGCCCACAGCATCCTGCCCATCAGGGGGAAGGGCACGAGCGGGTGGGGTTACAGCTGGGTACCCGTAACGGGGCCCGTACTGGGCGCACTCGCCGCAGGGCTGATTTACGGATGCGTCTATATGTGCGGCTGACGGCAGCAGCCCCCATACCTCCTCCATGGCCGCTCCTGACAGGGGAGCGGCTTTTTCGTATCCGGCAGGAAGCGGGGAGGGGAGGCCGAAAGCGAATAATCATCATAAACCGTTACCGTGCCGGACATGACCGCGACGGAAACCGGTTTCCGGGGTGAATATTTCATTTAGTCCGCTAAATTTCAGATAAATAAAACAGGAGATGGATCCGGAGGCAAATCCGGGCATTAAATATTGCATTATCAGTATATTATATATAAATGACAGTCCCTGCAAATACGCTTCAAAGGCCACTAAAGCACACAATATCATCGACATAAATGCGGATAATTGGCTATAATTTTGTATCTTTGCACCCAGTGACCAACTCTTCTTATTAAATTTACTTGATTATGTATTCGCCAGATTCCGCCTTTACGGGGCGGCATCCGGTTGTCGGGCCATACCCGGCCAGGATGACACGCACCCGTAATTATGAATTCGACTTCATGTCGTGTTTCTCGAAACACATCTCCGACTACGAGAAAGCCGGGCGCAAAGGCTCGGCTGCGAACTACCGGTCGTCATACAGGCTGCTGCTGAGTTTCCTCGACGGCCAGCACCTGACGTCGCAACACCTCTCGGCCCGCTGGGCAGAGCGTTACGAACGCTGGCTCAGGGCACGGGGCGTGACAACCAACACGGTGACGTTCCACCTGCGCAACCTGAGGGCAGTCTACAACCGATCCGTAAAAAAACGGCTCATACCGGCCTCATTTCCCAATCCCTTCACCCATCTGACCGTCAGGCAGACCGTAACGCGCAAACGGGCGCTCTCACGCGAAACCATCAAACGGATATGCACGGCCGACCTCTCGGCGCTGCATCCCAAGTACTCCCTCGCACGCGACATCTTCATGTTCAGTTTCTTCACCCGCGGCATGTCGTTCGTAGATATGGTCTACCTGCGCAACAGCGACATCCATGACGGCGTATTGACCTATGCACGCCACAAAACGGGGCAGATGCTCTCGATGCGCATCGAGCCGCAGCTGCAGCACATCATCGACCGTTATAGCAATGCTTCGCCCTATATACTCCCCGTACTGGCAAAAGACGACAGCTATGACAATTACCGCCAGCAGCAGCGCGAGCTGAATAAATTTATCCGAAAAATCGGAGTCCTGCTCAATATCCCGGAACCGCTGACATTCTATGTCGCACGACACTCATGGGCAACTCTGGCCCGAGATTGCGGCACACCGCTCACGGTGATCAGCGCCGGGATGGGACACACGTCCGAAAGGACGACGCGCATCTATCTCGCACAACTCGACCACAACATCATCGACAAAGCCAATCGAAAAATCATCGACCTGCAGTAAAAGGCGGTTTCGTATAATATCCGGATTTTTCGGTTAGAAGGAATAGAAACAGGCAACAAAAAAATCAAGACCCATTATTACCAATAATGTATCTTGAAATCGTAATAAGTTGTATTATAGACGTTTCAATTCATCCGCAAAAATAGAATTAATTATATTCATAACCAAATTTTTCAGAAGGAAAAAACGCATACCTCAGCGTAATAAACTGAAAATAAGAATATTGTATCGTTTTATTTATCTTTTTCATCCGGACAGACCGAAAATGTCCTGAAAGCCCCCACCATGCCTTCGGGAAAGTGTCCAAACAGCGTATTTACCGACTGGTAACCAAGCACATACGCCAAAAGAGACCCATTATTGGTAATAATGGGTCACGAACAATGCACACAAGCCACTGGTTACTAACAATTTACATTCGATGTTTTCCGCAAGAATCCTGTGGGCGGTAAAGATACTGCTCGTACTGCACAAGGCGTCGGAAGCAGGGACTCCCCTGATGAAAGGACGCGAGTTGCAGGCTGCATGTGTAGGCCCCGATACGGACACCTATATGTACCGCCGTACTTTACGGGAACTTGCGGCCAAGACGGACTACCTGATTTGCGTATTCCAGTCGGGAAGAACCTTCTACCAATGGAACCCGAACCACCGCCCGACGCTGCACGACCTGATCCGCAGGCTGGACGGAGGCATGCATGAAGTCTCGCACACGTTCTGGACATACGAAAATACACGCACGATGCAGCCCCTCCAGAAAGTGTGCAAGGAGTACGACAACCTCATACAAACCTATTTATCAGAAATATACATAGAAGAATTGGAATCACCCGCCCTGTTCAGGCAAAGCCGGTTCCGGTTGCCGCAGGCAACGCCCCAGGTCACGGGGGACACAGGAACAGGCTCGCTTTAGCCCTCTCTCGTCAGCGAACAAAAACACATTCATGGAAAAACAAACAACCACCGACCATTTTCATCCTGTCGCTACCGGCAATCGCCGCCCCGGCATTGGCGGTAGCCGTAGCCTGCCACATGTACCGGACACGGCAGATAACACGAATAACGGACTCGCAACGAGACCACACATACCGGAAAAAATTCTAATCACTACAAAAACATTCAAACATGAAACGCCTCTACCTTATTGCCCTCTTTATCATCGTCAGCCTTGCCGCCACGGCACAGGAGAACGGCCAATCGCGCGATGCGCAGAACCGCATCGTACGCGGCCCCTATGAAACGAACCGCTTTTTCGACAACATCTTCGTCGGCGTCGCCGGCGGTGTAAATATCTATTTCGGCGAACACGACTCCTACGGCAAATTCGGCAAACGCCTGGCTCCGGCGCTGGACATTCACGTCGGCAAATGGTTCACCCCCTCGATCGGCGCGCGCGTCGGATACTCCGGCCTGCAGGCCAAAGGGTGGACGACCGCAGGCACCAAATACGCAAAGGGTGCCGACGGAAGCATGTTCAAGGAGAAATTCGGCGTATCGTACCTGCATGCCGATGCAATGTGGAACTTCTCGAACGCCGTGAGCGGCTACAAGGAGACCCGCACCTGGAATTTCGTACCCTTCGTCGGAGTGGGTTGGGCGCGTTCCTACGGCAACGACACCCACGACAACGAAATCGGCTTCGACGCAGGTCTGCTGAATGTAGTGCGCCTCTGCGATCTGCTCGACCTGACGCTCGAAGCTCGCTGCCTGCTGGTCAACCAGCGTTTCGACGGCGTGGGCGGCGGCCGCATCGGCGAAGGTATGCTCTCGGTAACGGCAGGGCTGTCGTTCAACCTGAACCGCCGCGGCTTCAAGCGAGCCTCGCAGGCTCAGCCCGTGGACTACACGTCGTACCTGGATCGTATCAAGCGGCTCGAAAACACCAACAACGAACTCGCATCGCAGAATTCGGAACTGAGCGACGAGAACGAGAAGCTGCGCAACATGCCGCCCAAGGTGGTTGCCGAGCAGAAGGTATCCGCATCGCCCGTGGCGCTCTTCTTCAAGATCGGCAAGGCCACGCTCGACAAGAAAGAACTGACCAACCTCGAATTCTACGTAAGGAACGCCATGAAGGCCGACAAGGACAAGACCTTCACGCTGATCGGCTCGGCAGACAAGGATACCGGCACGAAGGAGATCAACCAGCGGCTGAGCGAACAGCGCATGGAGTACGTCTACAACCTCTTGAAGGACAAGTACGGCATCGACCCGTCCCGTTTGGTCAAGAAAGCCGAAGGCGACACCAACAACCGGTTCGCAGAGCCGGAACTGAACCGCGCCGTAATCGTGGAATAAGCAAGACAAATGGAGATTGGCAAACCCTAACGGACTTTACCGCATGCCCCGGACAGAGACATCGACCGCAGCGGACACAACCGCCGGATCCGGCCGGGCGCCGCACTACCTGCTCGCATATCTGGAAGAAGGACGGGTTCGCGTATACGCCCCCGACAAATCCGACATATGGATCGGGGTGCAGCTTCCCGAAGCGGAAGAGACGCGCGTCGAAGCGGAGCTGCAGCGGATCCACCGAACGGGACAAAGGACAGGCATCGTCGAAATATGCCTGTCCGCGGCGGGGGTGCAGCGCGGCATGCGCGTGCTCTGCGTAAGGGCGTAGCGCCAACCCGAAACGGACATGGAATAAAAGCAACTACACATAATAAAAAAGACCATGAAAAAACAAACTATGACTTACGAAGCACCGGAGCTGTACCTGATCTCCGTATGCGTGGAAAAAGGATTCGCGGCAAGCAGCAGCATCGAACCGGGAACCGACGGCGGTGAGCTGGGCGGAACCAGGTCGCTCTCTTACGATGACTACGAATAGCGACGCATCCATTGGGAATTAACGACAAAAACAGAAAACGCACCATGAAAAAATTATTCGTTATAGCAATGCTCGCAACGGTCGGCATGGCCGCGTGCAGCAAGGACGACACGGCTCCGGCCGGCGGCCCGAAAAAGTATGTCCAGGTAACCATCCCCGAGGAGATGGTTTCCGGGGAGACCCGTACTTCCATCGACGGCACCACGACCAACTGGGTGGCCGGCGACAAAGTCGCCGTGCTCCTCTACGACGGAGCCGCGACGATGACATGCGAGTTCACGGCCGACAAGTCGGGCCCGACCACGACGTTCTCGGGCGACGTGCCCATCGGCTCCTACTCGCTGGCGGCGGCTTATTATCCGTACGACTGCAACGCCACGTTCGACGCCGTGAACAAGACCTTCAAGCACACCTGGGGATCGGAATACTGCACGGACAACCTGGCTGCCTATGACTTCATGTATACGAACATCTGGGAGGAGCCGTTCGAAATCAACGAGGCGACGACCCAACTGCCCGTACACTTCACGTTCAAACCGCTGATGGCCCGCATCAAGATCTCGCTCGGACTGGGTGCGAACGAAACGCCCAAGAAAGTCATCCTGGAGACCGACAGCAACGTATTGCCGACCTCCGGTACGATCGACGCCCAGGAGAACTTCACGGCATCGTCCGTAACCAATTCGATCGCTGTTCCCACGAACCGGAAAGAGTTCGTAGTGGGTCTGCTCCCCGTGGGCATCTACTCGACCATGACCGTGAAGGTGATGACCACCGACGGGCTGACCTACTCGGACAAGTCGTTCACGCTGGCCGGCCTGAAGCGCAACCACCACTACACGATGAGCGTACCCTGCAACAAGAAAACGGTGACGATCACCGTACCCGATGCCATCGACCAGAAGTACGGTACGCATACCTATCAGGACAACGGATTCTACACGGTCGATTCCCAATACGACCCGGAAGGAATTTTCAATGACTGGTATTTTTACCAGGCAGAGATCAAGAGCGACAAGAACGGCGACGACAAACTCAAGAAGAACCGCATCCAGCTGCAGGTTCCGGCGGGATTCAACGACGACAACAACGGCGCTTTCGTCACGGCTCCGATCCAGTGCGAGGGTTCGAAAACCGTGAAGGTATCCTTCGAGGTAGCGACCAACCGTATACGCAATATTGAGTACAGGATCGGCGTAACGGGCAACGGCCCGATCACCGAATCGTGGCTCCGCGACAGGAACAACATCCTGAACGGCAACGACCAAAAGTGCAAATCCGGTACGCAGACCCATACGTTTACGGTCACCAACGGACAGCGTATCATGATCAAGATACTATCTACCGCAGGATCTTACCACGTAGAGTTCGCGGACTTCACCTATACGGTCGAATAATTTCGATAAAATAATTTTTCAGATCGGGACGGAGCAGGATACCGTCCCGATTTATCTATAAACCGAATCTGATGAAAGCAGCATACATAAAGCCGGAATTGGAGATACTCGTAATTGCGGCCGAAGCAGGATTCGCGATTTCACAGCCGCACGGCGGCGAACTCGGGCCGGGCCCGGTGGATTATGCGGACGACGAGTATTGAATTACAAACAGCCAATTCGAACCTGACGTTATGAAACACAAACCTATTTTCCGACTCGCGCTGCTCGCGCTCCTGCTGGCCGGTTGCGGAAAGGATACGACAGAACTGCCCGAAGGGCCCGAAACACCCGCGACAGGGGGCGATGCCATCGTCTGCCGGTTGTCGATCGGCAATGAAGCGCCCGACCCCACGGACGAAACCCGTACGGCTTACGGCCCGCTACAGGACGGTTATTACCCGATCTATTGGCGCAATGCCGACCGCGTGGGAATCATCTGCCCGCAGACGACCCCGCAATGGGCGGAGGTCGAAGTCAGCGTCTCCGGGGCGACCGAAAGCGAAGCCGACCTGAGCGACACGGGGATGCAGTGGGGGAGCAGTCCCAGCTACGATTTTTACGCCTTCTACCCGGCCGACGCCGTACAGGCCAACAGCGGTTCGATCGTCGCTACGGCGATTCCGGCCGTACAGACCTGCAACAACGGCGAATGCAACATGCAGTACGCCTACATGGCGGCATGCACCCAAGGGGTGGAACGCGGAGCGGGAGGTGCCGTTCAGGTTCCGCCCGCTGATGACCACGGTTACGATCCAGGTGGGATTCTCGGAGGCCGCGGAGGTACAGAAGCTCGTGCTGTCGAGCGAGAACGGCCCCATAGCGGGCGGCTTCACGTTCGACATCGAAACCGACCGGTGCACGGTCATCCCGGGCAAAGGATCGAACGTGCTGGCCCTGCACCTGGTGTCGGGGGACGTCCCCTACATTCAGCTCAGCGCAGGGGCGAAGGTCGCGGTCACGGCGTTCATGCTGCCGCAGGACATCGAGGGGCTCACGCTCTCCGCCGTCACCACGCAGGGCAGAACATACAGCTACACAACCCCGGCAACGCTCAGGGCCGGGCACCGTTATTCGTTCACGATCGGCGACATGCAGGCGCAGGCGCAACAGACCTCGGAAGATTATTCCGACTGGATGGCCTACCTGCCCGACAACACCTACCTGTCGCAGGTTTCCATCCCCGGGTCGCACGACGCCTGCACGATCTACGGTTCGCACTACGAGTACAAAGGCGGGATGCCCAGCGAAAGATACCACTTCAAATGGTTGCAGAACGTCGTATTCGGCTATATGAACACGACCAAGATCATCAAGGCACAGGAGCTCTCCATCGAAGAGCAGCTTGCGGCCGGGGTTCGCATGTTCGACCTGCGCCCCTCCTCGTCGAGCTCCTCGGTGCGCGACCTCCCAATCCATCACGGCATAGCCCCGCTGGGCGACCCGACGCTGGGCGGCTACGCCCCGGGCAGCTCCGGCCGCCAGGAACTTTCGCCCTTCATGCTTTCGCACCTGCTCGACCGTTTCGTGCGGTTCCTCGACGAACATCCGGGCGAGACGGTGCTCGTGCATATGAAATACGAGAACACGAGCACCAGCGCCAATAAGACGGGATGGGAGAAAAGCGTGGCCAGCCTGATCAACTCGCATTGCAGCGGCTATGTGGCCGACTTCCACCCCCTGATGACGCTGGCCGACGCCCGCGGCAAGATACTCTTCATGATCCGCGAGGATTACAAATCGTCGAACAACGGCCGGTATTTCGGCGCCTACCTGAACTGGACGCACGACAAGGTGGTCTTCGACACGACGCTCAGCGGCAACGGCGTGGGGAAGGCCCCGATCCGCGTGAACGACCTCTACAACATCAAGAACGGGGCATCGGACGGCAAGACCAAGTATGCGGCCATCGACGAGTGCATCGCCTATACCTATAATACGGACGACCCGACGCGGTGGTGCATGAATTATGTGAGCTGCTACGACACGGCCCATTGCAGCGTGTCGGGGATCAGCCTGTTCGGCGCAGTGGGCGACTACGACTACTGCGCGAACAAATACAACAGGTATACGGCCGACAAGATCGACAGCTACGATTTCCGCGGGAACGTCGGCATCGTGCTGATGGACTTCGCGGCGGCATCGCACGCCACGATGACCTACGGGCAGACCTACTCGAACATGCAGGTCTACGGCGACGACCTGGTCAGGGCCGTGATCTGCAACAACAACAAGTGGAACCTGCGGCGCAACGAATAACCCCCGGAGGCTCCCGCCGCCGGCACGCGCCCCGGCAGGACGCCGGAACGACACCGAAGAAAAACCTCCCGGGCTTCCCGGGAGGTTTTTGCACACACAAACATTAACAATACAAACAACGCAATGGCTGAATAGATCTGTTGTTCCGGATACAAAGGTGGGGGTAATTTCCGGGTCGTACAATCGCCATAAATGAGTATTTTACGTCCGGGCACTCCCAATTTATGGTGAAAGCCCCGGCGGAAGGGCGTGATCTGCAATTTTTTATTTTGAATTTCGAAATAATGCACTATCTTTGCAAGCAAATTCCAATGTCCCGGCGCCCGCCGGGGTTCTGAAAATCACTTTGAAATAGAAATATATGCAGGATTTGAAAGCGCTCGAAGGGAAAAGCCTCGTCGAACTGCGTGAAATAGCAAAAGCTATCGGTATCGGGGACACCACATTGAAGAAGCGCGAACTGATCGAGAAAATCGCCGGGTTCTCCGCTTCCGAAGGCGCCCCCGCAGAAAATAAAGAGAAAAGAGGACGAGGCCGGAAAAAGGAGGTTCCCGCAACGGAAATGCAGCAGACGGCAGCCATAGCCGAACCCGCCGCCGTAAAGGCGGAAGCCGCTCCCGAAACCGTTCCCCAGGCCCCGCGAGGCCGTCGGCCGCGCATCACCAATACGAAGACCGAAAACACCGCACCAGCACAGCGTCCGCCCATCACGGTCGCCGGCCCCCCTGCCGAGCCGGAGCTCCCGATGGAAAGCGCCCCGGCACCTGCACCAGCGGCAGCGGCAGAAACCGTACAGGCACCCCGCGAGGAGAAGGCCGAGCCCAAGCGCCGCGGCCGCAAGCCCAAGGCACAAGCACAAGCACAAGCACAGGAAGAGGCAGCAGAACCCGCCGCCGCAACACCCCCGGCTGCCCAAGCTGCCCAGGCTACCCAGGCTACCCAGGCAGCAGCCGATGCGCAATCCTTCGACGGCGAGGTGATCACCAAGGACGATTTCGCCGGGGAGATCGAGGGCGAAGGCGTGCTGGAGATCATGCCCGACGGATACGGGTTCCTGCGTTCGGCCGACTACAACTACCTGAACTCGCCCGACGACATTTACGTTTCGCCGTCGCAGATCAAACTCTTCGGGCTGAAGCCCGGCGACACGGTGAACGGCGCGATACGCCCGCCGAAGGAGGGGGAGAAATATTTTCCGCTGGTACGCGTGAACGACATCAACGGACTGGCACCGGAGTACATCCGCGATCGCGTACAGTTCGAATTCATGACGCCGCTCTTCCCGAGCGAGAAATTCTGCCTTACGGGCAACGGCCACAACAACCTCTCGTGCCGCATCGTGGATCTCTTCTCGCCGATCGGCAAGGGGCAGCGTGCGCTGATCGTCGCCCAGCCCAAGACCGGTAAAACGGTGCTCATGCAGTCGATCGCCAACGCCATCGCCGACAATCATCCGGAAGTCTATATGATCGTACTGCTGATCGACGAGCGTCCGGAGGAGGTAACCGAAATGGCACGCAACGTAAAGGCCGAAGTCGTGGCTTCGACCTTTCGACGAACAGGCTTCGCGTCACGTCAAGGTAGCCGAAATGGTGCTCGACAAGGCCAAGCGCATGGTCGAATGCGGACACGACGTGGTGATCTTCCTCGACTCGATCACCCGCCTGGCACGTGCCTACAACTCCGTCCAGCCCGCATCGGGCAAGGTGCTCTCGGGCGGTGTGGATGCCAACGCGCTGCACAAACCCAAGCGTTTCTTCGGTGCAGCCCGCAACACGGAGGAGAAAGGGTCGCTGACGATCATCGCCACGGCGCTGATCGACACCGGTTCGAAGATGGACGAGGTGATCTTCGAAGAGTTCAAGGGCACGGGCAACATGGAGCTTCAGCTCGACCGCAAGCTCGCCAACAAGCGCGTATATCCGGCCGTCGACGTCATCGCATCGGGTACGCGCCGCGAAGACCTGCTCCTGCCGCGCGAAGTGATGAACCGCACGTGGATTCTGCGCAAGTATCTCTCGGACATGACCCCGGTGGAAGCGATGGAGTTCCTGCAAAAACAGATGAACCTCACGGACAACACGTGGACAACCTGATGTCCCAGGCTTCGATGCTCATAGAGGAGCATCCCGACAGCGCCTTGCTGGCTCTCCGGCAGATAGACCCCTCGGCCATTTCACCGGCGGCCGACGCCCGGCGGCGCCTGCTGCTCGCGCAGACCTACTCCCGCACAGGTGCCGAGGCTGACAAGGATTCGCTGACCGCCCCCGCACTGGATTATTACGAGCGCCACGGCTCCGGGGCCGAGCGTGCCTATGCCTGGTATTTCGACGCAAAGGTACACCACAATGCCGGCGACCTGGGACGGGCGATCAAAGGCTACACGCAGGCGATGCTCTATGCCGAACGCAACCGCGACAAGGCGGGAACCACAAAACTGCTCATGGCACTGTACCACACGCTGGGGCTGCTGTACCTCGAACAGGGATACGACACCGAGGCCGAGGAGGCATTCTCGAAAGCCGTCGCCGCGGCACAGGAGACCGGCAGTGGGGAACTGGAGGGATACAGCCGTTACATGCTCTCGTCGGCACAGTATGCCAACGGCCGCTATGCCGAGGCCATCGAAACACTCTCCCCGCTGGTCGGGGCGCGCGACACGATGGCATTCCGTTTCTTCGCCCAGCAGATCACCCTGCAAAACCTGATATACCACACCTTCGCCGAAGACTGGAGCCCCGGGCAGTTGCTCGAAGAGCGGGCGCACATCGACATGCACGAACTGCGGACAGCCCCGCTGACACACGGCCCCGCATCGGCCGACGACGAAGACCGCACGCTCTACGACATCGCTTCGGCCATCATTTTTTACCGGGCGGAGCAGCCCGATTCGGCGCAATACTACATAGACCGCTCGCTGGCGCACATCAAACGCTTCAACCAGAACAACATCGGGCTCTACACGATCGCCTCGGCCATACACCACCGTCGCGGGGAGGACGGCAAGGCCTATGCCTGTGCCATGCAGTACATCGGCAAGCGCGATTCGCTCGACAAGGCACGGCAGGGGGTATCGGTGGCCGAGCTGGAAAAGAGATACCGCACGGCCAACGAAACGGCGCTCCGCGAGGCGGGGCTGCGTTACCGAATCTGGATCGCCACGCTGGCATGCCTGTTGCTGGCCGCGGCCGTCACAGGGGCGGTGGTGGGCTACCGGCGCAAACTCCGGCACCGGGACGCGCAGCTGAGCGAATACCTCACGCTGCTGGAATCCTACCGGGAATCGCACGACAGCCTCACCTCGCGGCTCGATGCCTCGAACGAGCGCGAGGCCGCCGTCAAGGCTTCGCTCGAGGGGCGGTTCGCCCTGCTGCGCGACATCGCCGCAACCTATTACACCTATGGCGAAGGGGAACGGCTGGCGAGGAAGGTGAAGGAGCTGGCTCTGAGCCCGGCGATGCTCGCGGACATCGTCCGCATGGCAGACCTCTACAACGACCGGGCGGTCACGCGCCTGCGCCGCCAACTGCCGGGGTGGACGCCGCGCAACTACGATTTCGCAGCGCTGGTCGTCGCCGGGTTCTCGGCGCAGGAGATCAGCGTGATGCTCGACATGACGCTGAACGGGGTCTACACGCTCAAATCGAAACTCAAACGCCGGATCGCCGAATCGGGGGCTGCGGACAGGGAGTTTTTCACCCGGTTTTTCGCATAGCAAGGGCGCCCGGCGCGCCGGCAAGAATCCGCGGGATCACACCCTCTGTAAATCAACATTTTACACACAAACAAGCAAGAATTATTCCGTACCGGCAAGCCGCATCGGGGCTTAACTTTGCAGGGAAACCAAATGAAAAAACCAAGCAAAGTTATGAGACGGACATTTCTTTTACTCGTATGCGCCCTGGCGCTTTTTTCCGTGAAACAGACCTGCGGGCAAATTGTGCGGGGAAGGGTGGTCGACCAGGAGCGGCAGCCCGTGGTCGGGGTCGCGGTAGTGATGCTCGACACCGACTCGACCTACCTCGCGGCCGCGGCATCGGATGCCGACGGGCGTTTCGCCATCGCATCGGAGGTACGCCCCTACCGGCTGCTGTTCCAGCACCTCGCCTATGAGATGCAAACGCTTATGTCGGAGCACGACGAAGCCGGCGAGGTCGTCCTGCATGAATATACGAATGCGCTCGACGCCGTGGTCGTAGAGGGCGAAAAACCCATCGTGCGGGTCGAAGAGGGGCGGCTGGCCTATGACCTGGAAGCCGTATCGAAAGGCAAGGCGGTGAACAATGCCTACGAAGCCCTCACCCAGCTCCCGGGCGTCAGCGAACAGGACGGCGGGCTGATGCTTGCCGGCGCCGGGGGTGTCACGGTGATCCTGAACGGGAAGCCCTCGACGATGAGCGCCGAGCAGTTGGCATCGCTGCTGCGCTCGACACCCGTCGAACGGATCGAGAAGGCCGAAGTGATGTACAGCACGCCGCCGCAGTACCATGTGCGCGGCGCGGCGATCAACCTCGTCCTGCGGCGCAGCCACGACTACTCGTTTTCGGGGGGAAGTACACGCCAACTATACCAACCGGTTTTACAGCAACTGGGATGCCGGGGGCAACTTCGCCTTCTCCTCGCCCGAGTGGTCGGCCGACGTAACCTATTCGGCTGGGCAGGCCAAGACCAAACGGATCATCGACCTCTACTCGCGGCATACGCTCGCGGACGGAGAGCATGAAATCGCCCAGAGGCAGAATATCACCAGCAAAGGGACATGGCACCGGCTGAGGGCTGCCGCAGAATACGCCCGCAGGGCAAAGGACGCCTGAGCATTGCCTATACGGGCGCATACACCCCGCATACGAGCGGCCTCGTACGTGCCGACGGCAACCTGGTCAACTCGGTCAGCTCGCCCGGGGGTGACAACACGATGCACAACGCTGCGCTGCGCTACACGTCGGCCTCCGGGCTCGACCTCTCGGCGGACTACACGCATTACAGCTCGTGGCAGCTGGCCGCCATGCGGAACAGGTACGCCGACGGCAACCGGACAGCGTTCGACGTGGTTTCGGGGCAGTCCGTCGACCGGGTAAATGTCAGCGCCGACCAGTCGCACGACCTGGGCAATGGCTGGGGCATGACCTACGGCGGCATCTTCAGCTGGGCGGGCGACCACGACTACCAGCGTTACAGGCTCCACGAGGGCGACATCGCCACCGTCGATACCGATTCGCACCTCGACGAATACACGGGCAACCTCTACGCCGGGGTGAGCAAACAGTTCGCCAAGGGGAGTTTCTCGCTGTCGCTGGCCGGGGAATACTACCGCGCGGGGGACTACGACAACTGGTCGCTCTACCCGCAGGCGACCCTGCTCCTGACACCCGCAGAGAAACATCTCGTACAGATTTCGCTCTCGTCGGACAAGACCTATCCCTCGTACTGGGAGATGCAGCAGTCGACCTCCTACATCGACGGCTATTCGGAGATCCGGGGCACGCCCGGACTGCGGCCGTCGAAAAGCTACAACGGCCAGGCAATGTACATGTATAAGCAGAAGTATATCTTCATGCTGTTCTGGAACGAGATGCCCGACTACTTCGACCAAACCGCATGGCAGGCCCCTGATCGCCTGGCATTGGTCTACCAGACGCTCAACTGGAACACCAACCGCCAGTGGGGCGCCAACGTCATCGTACCGCTGCGCCCGGGTAAATGGCTCGATTCCCGGCTGACGCTGACCGGGATGCGGATGACCCAGCGCTGCGACGCCTTTCACGACCTGGCGTTCGACCGCTCCAAATGGCTGGGGGTGGTGCGCATGGACAACACGATCCGTCTGAGCCGCAAACCCGACCTGACGCTCGACCTCTCGGGCTACTATCAGAGCGCGGCCATCCAGGGGACTTACGACGTCGACCCTTCGTGGAGCGTCAACGCGGGTGCCAAGTGGACGTTCGACAAGAGCCGGGCGAGCCTCTCGGTGCGCTGCAACGACATTTTCGAAAGTTCGTTGCCGTTCGCCAAAGTCCGTTACAAGGGACAGTACCTCGACATGGATTCCGGCACGTACACCCGTTCGGTGACGGTGCATTTCTCCTACCGTTTCGGCACATACAAGGAGAAGCGGCACAAGACGGTCGACACGTCGAGGTTCGGGCATTGACCGGATCCCGCAGGGCACGAAAAAAGGGCCGTCGCAAAAGACGGCCCTGTACTCGGAGCGGGAATCGAACCCGCACGGCCATTGCTGGCCACAGGATTTTAAGTCCGGCGTGTCTACCTATTCCACCATCCGAGCCACTGCCTTTCGGCGAAAGGCGTCGGCAAAAGTACGAAAATTTTACGATTCGCCAAAATCTATATAATTTATAATCGTCCCCGTCTGGTCGGGGCCGAACCAGCGGATTTCCGCGTCGCGGCGGAACCAGGTAAGCTGCCGTTTGGCATATCGGCGCGAATTGCGCTTGATAAGTTCCACGGCCCGGTCATAGGAGATGCGTCCGTCGAAATAGTCGAAGAACTCCCGGTAGCCGACCGTCTGCAGGGCATTCAGACCGCGGTAGGGATACACCGCACGCGCCTCGGCTTCGAGGCCGTCGGCAAGCATCTGCCCGACACGGTGGTCGATGCGTCCGTACAACTCCTCGCGCGGCATGTCAATGCCGACCTTCACGATGTCGAAATCGCGCTTGCGACGCCGCCCAGTCCGCAGGCGGGAGTAGGGCAGTCCGGTTTGCAGGCAGACCTCCAGTGCCCGAACGACGCGCGCCGGGTTGCTGCGGTCGACCACCGCATAATAATCCGGATCGAGCGTCCGCAACAGCCCGGCGAGGGCTTCGAGCCCCTCCGTGCGGAGTCGCGCCGCCAATTCGCGGCGCAGGTTTTCATCGGCCTGCGGCAGGTCGTCCATGCCTTCGCACAACGCCTTGACATAAAGCCCCGAGCCCCCGACGGCAACGACGCAGTCATGCCCGGCGAACAGTCTTTCGAGGCAGGCGAGGGCCTGCGTTTCGTACTCGCCGCAACTCAGGTTATCCGCGAGGTCGTGCGATGCTATAAAATGGTGTTCGACGGCTTGCAATTGGTCTGCCGTAGGCTGAGCCGTACCGATCGGCAAGCCGCGGTACATCTGGCGGGAGTCGGTGGAAAGGATGGGTGCACCGTAGTGCAGGGCGATGCGGATGCTCAGATCCGTCTTGCCCGAACCGGTCGGGCCGACAATGACGACGAGCCGCTTAGTACTCGTCGTCATAATTGTCGTCGCCCTCGAAATCGTTGAATTCCCCCATCACCTCGTCGAAAATCGAGCCTTCGCCCGCGGTGGCCGTCTTCGACGGGTCGTACTGGTCGGGGGCATCGGCCTGGGCGTATATCTCGCGCGGATAGGAGCCGTCTTTGGGCATTTCGTACGTCCCGGTCAGTTCGAGGAAGTAGGCCCGGTCGCCGAACATGTCGAAAAGGTAGATCAGCCGGTCGCGGTTGTTGTGGATGATCTGCCCCAGAGTCACGCTCTCCATCGCCGCAGGAGCCCCTTCCGAACCGTCGTCCATATCCATGAGGGTGAACTCGCGCAGTTTTTCCCAGCGCTCGTCCGCCGTGAAGAACGACGCCATGCACTCCTCGTATTCGAGCGAACGGAGGATGAAATTATGGAAATCGAGCAACGTCATGTCGTACGGCACTTCGTAATCGCGCACGAAGTTGTCGTTCTCATCGCTCAGCATCCGGAATCGGAAAACCATTGACATAGCTTGTAATTTTTGCATTTCCTACTACAAAGATAGTACAAAAAGGGAAAATGCAAAACCACAGGCTGCGTCACTTCCGACCGAGGTACCGGGTAACAATGTCGATCAGGTAGTGGCTGCCCTGCGGGTTCTCCGCCCCGGGAGCTACGTAGTCGTGGTGGAATTCCCACCAGAAAGCCCCCAGGTAGCTGCCGGCCTTGATCCATTCGATCTTGCTGCGTATCGAAGAGGGGTTGTCGATGGTCACGAATTCCGTTCTGTCCGGCGAGAAATAGTAGGACACCTCGGCTGCCGGGTCGTACTCCTCCGTCCAGCCGTTTGCGAGCCGGGGCAGGAACTCCTTGTAGGTGATATACGAACCGTAGTCACGCAGCGGCCCGTCGGCTTTCTGCCCGGGCTTCAACCCTTTGTAATAGAACCCGTAGTTGGCCAGCCCGAGGCAGAGCTTCCGCTTGTCGAAGACTTTCCAGTGTTCCAGCTTCGACCGCATACGCTCCATCGAGGTGTTGTGCGAAGGGGTGCTGCCCCATACGCCGTCGCACATGTCATAGGACATGATATTTATCCAGTCGACCGCCCCGGCCAGCCTGTCGGCCAGCGCCCGATCGTACTCGTGGTCGATGCTGAGGGCCGTGGTCAGGTAGTAATAACGCCCGGTGCGTTCCGAGAGTTCGTCGAACCGTTCGCGCAGCAGGGCCATCATGCGGGCATGCAACTCCTTGTCCAGCGTGATCTCCCAGTCCATGTCGATGCCGTCGTAACCGTTCTTTTCGACCAGGCGCACCATATACCCGACAAACTTGGCGATCCGATCCGGATTCTCCAGCAGGGGAAGGAACTCCTGCTGCCCGCCGAAGCACAACAGTATCCTGGCCCCGGCGGCATGCGCCTTTTCGATCATGGAGGGCACGAGCGCCATCTTGCCTCCCTGCTTCAGGTAGTCGAACTGCGTGGCATAGGCGTCGACGGCATCCTGCGGCCGGTCGAAATCCAGCCCGGCCCACTCGGGCGTAGCCATCAGGTAGATGAACTGGAAGGCATCGTACCCCGGGTTCGTGAGTTCCGCTTCGCTCAGGAGGCTCTCCACCGAATAGGCAGCATGTATGAAGTCGGGGATTACGGGGGCCGGTTTGCGGGCATACAGCGCAGAGCCGGCGGCAAATAACGAAACGACTAATAAGGCGAACTTTTTCATGATAAACCATTTGTTTTATATTCAGCCTCAAATATAATATTATTTATTATAAACACAGCCAAATATAATATTATTTATCAATAAAAAGCACACAGCATGACCTAATTTACAAACAAGATGTCGTAAGGAATTCGATGACATCCCTGTCGTCGGGGTAATCCGTCAGCCCAGGGGACTGTGCATGGCCGAAATCCACGCGGCGGCGGCAGGCAATGCACTCCGAAACGACGCATTGCAGTCCGGCATCGTGTGCTGCGAGCCAGGCCCCGACCTCGGCGGGTGATTTGTAAAACGAATAATTGATCCGGCTCAACGCCGCGGGAAAGGCCCGCTCTTCGACGGCCACGGCAGCTCCCAGGTCGCGGAACGGCTGTCCGCCCATCGTCAGGAGGGCTTTCTGCTGGCGGTAAGAGTTCCTGTATTTCACGTTCACCTCCGGCATCCGCAGCTGCAGGTCATAGCCCTCGGGCAGGAAAAGCAGCGACACGCTGCGGCAGCCCAGTCCGGAATAAGCCCAGATGTCGTCGGCCAATGCAGTGAGCTGCGCGGGGGTTTCCCGGCCGCCGAGTACGGCGACCGACTGGCGGTTACCGCGCAGCAGGGCGGGAATGCCCGCATACTGCGCCCGGAAATAGCGGTTGGCATTGTCGCTGCCCGTAGCGATCACGGCATCGGGCGATGTGCTGCCGTCGTAAAATTCCACCGGAACCTGCGGGTCGATTCCGCGCAGCAACCCGATGACATATTCCATCAGGACGGTATCTTTGGCCGATGGTTTTACGAGGCACCTGTGCCCTGCGGCGAGCACGCACAGCATATCGAAAAATCCGACCAGCGGGATATTCCCGGCCATGACGACCAGCACGCGCCGGGGTTCGGCGACAGGAACGGGGTAGGGCGCCAGCCACTCCGCCAGCGCATCGCGCCGGAGCATCCCGTCTGCGACGGCTGCAACGGCGCGGCAAATGTCTGCGGGCGTAAACCAGCCGTTTTCCCGGCACGCACGCCCGATTACCTCCCGCGTGCGGGCGTCGTCGCCGAAACCGCGCAGACGGCACCCAAGCCGGGAAAAGAGTCCGATGGCATTTTCCATGGTGCAAAGATAGCGTTTCGCAATGGAATATGCACATTTTATCCGAAGTTGTGCTATATTTGCATAGACGGATCTTAAACCGGTAAAGACTATGGAAAGAACATTCAGAGAGGCACTCCGCCACCGCCGCAGCTACTACGCCTTAGCTCCGGAATCGCCCATCGACGACGCACGGATCGAGGAAATCGTGCGTTTTGCCATAAAACACGTACCCTCGGCCTTCAATTCGCAATCGACACGTGCCGTATTGCTGCTTCACGAGCATCACGACGAATTATGGAAAATCGTAAAGCGCACCCTGCGGGCAATCGTCCCCGAAGGGGCATTCGCACGCACCGAGGAGAAGATCGAGCACAGCTTCGCAGCCGGGTACGGCACCGTACTTTTCTTCGAAGACACGGATGTCGTCCGCGGCCTGCAACAGCAGTTTCCGGCCTATGCGGGGAATTTCCCGGTATGGTCGGAGCAGACATCGGCCATGCACCAGCTGGCAGTCTGGACGATGCTGGAAGACGCAGGGTTGGGGGCATCGCTCCAACATTACAACCCGCTCATCGATGACGAGGTGCGCAAGCGCTGGAGCCTGCCCGGGGAGTGGAAACTCGTCGCGCAAATGCCGTTCGGGACACCCGCAGGCGAACCGGGCGAAAAGACGTTCAAACCGCTGGACGAACGCATCAGGGTGTTCAGATAAAGGGGGCGGAGCCCGGCTTCAGGACAAAAATTCCGCAGAATAGCCCTGAAAAATTTGGAGATTCGGATTTTTTATATACCTTTGCACTCGCAATTGAGAAACATGCCATGCGGAAATAGCTCAGTTGGTAGAGCACAACCTTGCCAAGGTTGGGGTCGCGAGTTCGAGTCTCGTTTTCCGCTCTGGAAATCAGCAACTTACAGAAATAGGGTTGCTGATTTTTTGTTTACCTGCGGCGGGAAAGAGGCAAAAGCGCCTTTCCAGGGGCCTGGCTCCCATTGTCTCTCCATAAAACTCCCCATAGGAAACGTATTTTCCCTCCTGCGTCAAACGATGCGGAACAATGACTTCCGAACAAATACCCCGGCAAGGACACGGTCAATAAGCCCCCGTTATGTCCCTTGCGTCCCCGGGACAAACGCAGGAAACCAGTAACAGTGAAATAACCTGTCCGTCTTACGGATCCTGCGACTCCCCGTCCGGCACGGGTCGAACGTATCGGGATAAAAACTTCGGGCCCGAGGGACTTTTTTTGGCCGTTTGCGGGAAAAAGGGTATATTTGCAGTGTTTCGCAAACGAAATAATCAAACCATGTTGCTGAGTGTGATTGAAACGGCGGAGACCTTGGGATGCTCCGCCCAATATGTGAGGAAACTTTTAAGGGAAGGCCGCCTCGCCGGCCAGAAAATAGGGGACTCCTGGATTATAAACGACGATACATTGGAATCTTTCGACAGGAAGGATCTGCGGATGAAAAAAAATGACGTTCCGGATCGGAAATCCAAGAAAGCGCCAAAACAGGACGCGCTGAATTGCCTCTCCTTTTTCTCCGGGGCGATGGGGCTGGACATCGGACTGGAGCAGGAGGGCATCAACATATTGCTGGCCTGCGAAACGGATAACGCATGCCGCCGGACGATCGTCGCCAACGAACCCGGCATCGGCCTGATCGGAGATATAAGGGACTACACGGTCGGGGAGATCCTGGAATACGCCAACCTCCGGGAAAACGGGCAGGTCGACATCGTCGTCGGCGGGCCGCCCTGCCAGGCATTCAGCACGGCCGGGAAAAGGCTCGGCTTCCAGGACGAGCGGGGCAATGTCTTTCTGAAATACATAGAAGTCATCCGGGAGATACAACCGCAGTACGCCGTAATAGAAAACGTAAGAGGGTTGTTTTCGTCCGCACTTTCGATAGACATCGACGATGAAATTACCCGCAGCTACGACCTCGATTGGGCAAAGACACCGGGTTCGACACTCTTTTATATAAAAAAGAAACTGGAAGCCGCAGGCTACAACGTAACTTTCAACCTTTACAATTCGGCCAATTTCGGCTCCCCGCAAATCAGGGAGAGGGTCGTCATAACATGCACCAAATCCCCGAACCCGGTTCCGTACCTCCGTCCCACCCATTCGAACGAAGAGGTATTCGGGCTTGAAAGGTGGAGGACTTTCAGGGATGCAGTAGCCGGATTGGATCCGGCCCGATGCGACCACATCGACTTTTCCGAGAAGCGGCTGAAATACATAAAGATGCTGAAACCGGGGGAAAACTGGCGGAATCTGCCCAAAGAACTCCAGCCGGAAGCCATGGGAAACTCCTACCATCTGGGCGGTGGGAAAACGGGCTTTTACCGAAGGCTGGACTGGGATTCGCCGTCCCCCACGGTAGTCACCCATCCCGCCATGCCCGCAACGGAATTGGCGCACCCGACGGAAAACAGGCCCCTGTCCATACAAGAATACAAAAGGATTCAGGAATTTCCCGACGATTGGGTGATCGAAGGCAGTTTGCTGGACAAATACAAACAAATCGGCAATGCGGTTCCCGTCGGGCTGGGCAGGGCAATCGGCAGGACAATCGCCGCCCACCGCCAGGGAGTCGAAACGGCGGCACCGGAAGGCTTTCCCTATTCCCGCTACAAGGGCACATCGGATCATGAATTCGAAACCGGAATTTTATCGGGGAAACGAAAAAAAACATCGTCCCAGTTGACAATCGAATTCGATTAATCCGTAATTTTAAAACAAAAAACCATGACGGATGCATACAGATTCGACGAATCGAGTACGGAAAAGGCAATCGCCTATGCCAAAATATACGCCGGGACGAATTATTCCCCCGCCATGGAGACCGTCCTGAAAGTCGCCTTCAGCGAAAAACGCAACTTGCCGACGTTCCGCCTGAAGAGTTCGGACACCATACTTCTATCCGGCTACATGAAAAAGTGGGTGGGGGCATACCTGGCCGGATATAACAACAGGCCCTCGGTCAGAACCGGGAATTGCTCCGGGACACATCCAGATCCGATGGCAAAAACGATCCTCAGAGCCAGGATACCCGGGCTCGAGAATAATCTGGCCGATAAAATAGTGGCCGGGCACTCCCTGCTGATGACAATTGAAAACAATATCGGCGAGTTGCTCGAAGAATACCTGGCGGTAAAATTATCTCCCCTGGGGTGGTATTGCTGCTGGGGGAGTACGATCGACGCAGTAGACTTTTGCAAGGCGGACGGCTCGCTGCTGCAGATAAAGACAAGCGACAATTCCGAAAACAGTTCCAGCAGCAGGGTCAGGCAGGGCACTCCCATCGAAAAATGGTTCCGCAGGTTCTCGAGGCGTCCGGGAGTATATAACTGGGAGTCGCTCAACAGGATGCTGGGACGGCCGGGATATGTGTCCGAGTCAGACTTCCGGGCCTTCGCGGAAAAGACCATAGCGGCAAACCCGGCCTGCATATATATAGCCGCCAACCACCTGTTGAACAGACCCTGACACGTGCCGTCCCCCAGGTGGATGCACCCCAAAATTACCCGGAGCGCTCGCCCGGGTAATTTTCATTCCGGATCGCGGGCGGGCTATTTTCCCAGCCGGTAAGCGGTGGGGGTCATGCCCGTATGGTTCTTGAAGTATTTCCCGAAGAACGACTGGTTGGGGAAATTCAGGTAGTAGGCGATCTCCTGAATGCTCATCGTGGAGTATTTCAGCAGGTTCTTGGCTTCGAGCACCACATAGTCGTCGATCCACTGCACGGCCGTGCGCCCGCTGGTCTTGCGGATGATCGTCGTGAGGTATTTGGGCGTCAGGTTCAACTGTTCGGCATAGAACCCTACCGAACGCTGCTGCATGTAGTGCCTGGTCAGCACTCCCATAAACTGGTTGAAATATTCCTCGTTGCGGCTGCGGGAGGTAGCTTCCGACGCCCCCGTTTCGACATGCCGGGCGATGATCCGGCAGACCTTGTAGGCCAGTGTCCGGATCATCGAACGTATGATCTCGGCGGAGTAGGGGTCGTTGTGCTGCCGCGCCCCCTCGATGCGAATCCCGTCCAGCGAACGCATGACCCCGTCCCACTCCTCGTCGTCGAGCGGCAGGCTGGGGTGCTTCTCGACCTGCAGGAAAAGCTGTGTCAGCAGTTTGAGGTCGATATTGATCCGTTGGATGAACTCCTTCTCGCAGAGGATGGCATGCACGCTGGCGTCCTCCACCGACTCGACCTGCAGGATGCTGCCGGGCAGGTGCACGAAAAGCGTCCTCTCGCCGATCGTGTGGCGCGTCACGCCCGACGTGGAAACAATCGAACCTTTAGAACAAAAAATGATCGCAAAGGCATCGAGACGTGTCGGATACCGGAACAGGTCGATGTTGAATTCATCCTTCACATTGACACGCGAAGCGATCAGGCATCCATCGTAATAGAGGTCTTCCGGCCTGCGGCCGCAGATGTCGAGCAATGTGGCGAGCGAGAAGCTCTGAATCTCCTTTTTGTTCATTTTACCGATAATTATGCGGACAAATATACGCAAATCCCGGGAGCTTTTCACTGAATAGTACAAAATCGAACCAATCGACGAATTCATCCGACACGATGGTCTTTTCTTACGGCTGCTAAAACGGCAACTTTGCATCGAAAAATACGGAACTGATGAAACAAACGACTTTTTGCGCAATACTGCTGTTAGCGACAGGTTGCACTTCACCGAAAAAGGCCCATACGGCCGATCCGCTGCGGGTGGGCACCATCGTCGTCACCCCGTCGTCGGACATCGACGCCGCGCTCTACGTCGGCACGATCGAGGAGGAGACCTCGGCCGCCCTGAGCTTCCCCGTCGCCGGAACCCTCGCGCGCACCTACGCGGACGAAGGGCAGCGCGTGCAGCAGGGACAGTTGCTGGCCGAGCTCGACCCGACGTCGGCCCGGCAGACCTTCGATGCCGCGCAGGCGGCGCTCGACCAGGCGAAAGATGCCTGCGCGCGCCTCAAACAGCTTTACGACGCCGAAAGCCTGCCCGAGATCAAGTGGGTCGAGGCACAGACCCGACTGCGCCAGGCCGAGTCGGCATACGGCATCGCCCGCAAAAACCTCGACGACTGCAAGTTGTACGCGCCCTTCACGGGCGTCATCGGCAAACGGCAGGCCGCAGCGGGGGAGACGGTTCTGCCGGGCGTCCCGGCCATGACCCTGCTGCGGATCGGGATGGTGAAAGTCCGCTTCCCGGTACCCGAGCAGGAGATCGCACGCCTGGGCACGGACAGCCGGCTGCGGATAACCGTCGCGGCACTCGGCGACCGGGCATTCCCGGCCGGGAAGATCGAAAAGGGTGCCGTGGCAAACCCCGCCACACATACCTATGACGTACGCGCCACGCTGTCCAACGCCGACGGCGAGCTGCTCCCGGGCATGGTATGCCGCGTGGTGGCATCGCCGGCAGGGGCGGCCGAAGAGATCGCGCTGCCGATACGCGCCGTACAGCAGGCCGGCGACGGAAGCCGCTTCGTATGGAAAGTGAGCGGGGATTCGGTCGTCCGCACGGCTGTCGCCACGGGACGCCTGGTGAACAACGCCGTCACGATCACCGCAGGAATACAAGCGGGCGACCGCATCGTGACCGACGGGATGCAGAAAATCGGCCAGGGAAGTAAAGTCATAGCGGAATGAAAAGCAATATAATATCGTGGTCGATGCGCAATTTCCGCATCGCCTTCCTCATCGTGGGCTGCCTGTTCGCCTTCGGTATTTACGGGCTGGTGCATATTCCCAAGCAGGAGTTTCCCGAATATACGATCCGTCAGGGCGTTGTGGTGGGCGTTTATCCGGGCGCCACGAGCGAAGAGGTCGAGGAACAGCTCGCCAAGCCGCTCGAACAGTTCCTGATGACTTACAAGGAGGTCAAACGGTCGAAGACCACCTCCACGTCGCAGAACGGCATGTGCTACGTGATGGTCGAACTCGAAGACCACGTGAACGACAAGGACGAAGTGTGGTCGAAGATCAAGCACGGCCTTGCGGCGTTCAAGTCGCAGTTGCCGCCGGGCGTTGCGGCCGTGGTCACCAACGACGACTTCGGCGACACCTCGGCGCTGCTCATCACGCTCGAATCCGACACGCGGTCGTACCGCGAACTGAAAGGGTACATGGACGACCTGAGCGACCGCCTGCGCCGCATCGAGTCGGTCTCGAACCTGCGGCCTTACGGCGTTCAGCAGGAGCAGATCTCGGTCTACGCCGACCACGACCGGCTGGCGGCCTACGGCATCGGCGAAAAAGTCCTCTCGGCCGCGCTCGCCTCGCAGGGGCTGACCCCGATGGGCGGGTCGGTCGGCAACGCCGAGACCGAAACGCCCATCCACATCGCGCCGGCGCTGGCCGGCGAGCGGGAGGTCGCCGAGCAGATCGTCTGGAGCGACCCGCAGGGGCACGTGCTGCGCGTGAAGGACGTGGCGCGCGTCGTACGCGAATACGACGACCCGGACAGCTACATCCGCAACAACGGCCACCGCTGCGTCATGCTGTCGATGGAGATGAAGGCGGGCTTCAACATCGTGCAATACGGCCGTGACGTGGACGAAGTGCTGCACGAATTCATTGCGGCCGAGCTCCCCGCGGACGTCCAGGTGCAGCGCATCGCCGACCAGGCCAAGGTCGTGGGCGACTCGGTGCACTCGTTCCTGCGTGACCTGTTCGTCGCCATGGCCATCATCATCCTGGTGATGATGCTCCTCTTCCCGCTGCGGTCGGCCATCGTGGCGGCCATCACCATCCCGCTGTCGACCTTCATCTCGGTGGGAATCATGTACCTGTTCGGCATCCCGCTCAACACGGTGACCCTCGCGGCACTGGTCGTGGTGCTGGGTATGATCGTCGACAATTCGATCGTGGTGATCGACGGCTACCTCGACTACCTCGGGCGCGGCCACTCGCGCTGGTATGCGGCCGTCGAGAGCGCAAGGGAGTTTTTCCCGTCGCTGCTGCTGGCCACGATCTGCATCTGCATGATCTTCTATCCGATCCTCTTCACCATGACGGGCATGATGGGCGACTTCCTGACCTATTTCCCGTGGACGATCACGATCAACCTGATGGTCTCGCTGCTGCTGGCCGTGCTGGTGATCCCGTTCCTCGAAATCCTCATCATCCCCGCCGTACAACCGAAAAAATCGGGCAAGTCGGTCACAGACCGCGTACACGACCTCTACCGCCGCGTACTGGCGTGGACGTTCCGCCACGGCTGGCTGACGATCTCGATGGGCATCGCTTCGGTCATCGTATCGCTGCTGATCGCCATGCAACTCAAGCTGCGCATGGTTCCCTTCGCCGACCGCGACCAGTTCGCCGTGGAGATCTACCTGCGGCCCGACACCCCGCTGGAACGCACCGCCGCCGTAGCCGACTCGGTCTACCGGGTGCTGCACGACGATGCGCGCGTGAAATCGGTCACCTCGTTCGTCGGGTGCTCCTCGCCGCGCTTCCAGATGAGTTACGCCCCGCAGATCGCAGGTAAGAACTACGCGCAGTTCATCATCAACACCACCTCGGTCGACGACACCGAAGATATCCTCGACCAGTATGCCGACGCATGGGCCGACCGTTTCCCCGAGGCCTATGTCAAATTCAAGCAGCTCGACTACCAGAACGTTCCCTCGCTGGAGTTCCGGTTCTACGGCAGCGACATCGACTCGCTGCGCGCCGCGGCTGACGGCCTGATGGCGCAGATGCGCCGGATGCCCGAGCTGCAATGGGTACACTCCGACTACGAAGACCCCCGTTCGGTCATCGACGTGCGGCTGGATCCCGTCACGGCATCGCAGCTGGGCGTCACGCGGACGCTGGCCGCGGTCAACCTGGCGCTGGCTTCGGGCGACGTCCCGGTCGGATCGGTCTGGGAAGGCGATTACCGGCTGCCCGTCGTACTCAAGAACGACACACGGCAGGGCGAACGCTCGCTCTCCGGCATCGGGGACACCTACATCTCATCGCCGGTGCCTTCGGTCAGCGTGCCCCTGCGCCAGATCGCCGACGTGGGGCCGGCGTGGAGCGAGAGCAAAATCGTGCACCGCAACGGCATGCGCTGCCTGACGGTCACCGCCGACCTCAAACGCGGCGCCAACGCCATGCGGATGACTTCGCGCATCAGCGACATCATCGACCGGGAGCTGGTGCTCCCGGCAGGCGTCACCACGGAACTGGGCGGCGCCCATGAATTCGACTGGGAGACCATCCCGCCCATCGCATCGGGACTGTCGATCTCGCTGGTAATCATTTTCTTCTTCATCCTCGTCAACTTCCGCAAGTTCGGCATCACGCTGGTGGTCATGGCCTCGATGTCGCTGTGCCTGTTCGGCGCCGTCGTCGGGCTGCGGATCGCCGACTTCACCATCGGCCTCACGTCGGTGCTGGGATTCATCACGCTGCTGGGCATGATCGTGCGCAACGTCATCCTGATGTACCAGCACGCCGAGGACAAACGCAAGGTCTGCCACTGGTCGGCACGCCTGGCGGCCTACGACGCCGGCAAGCGGCGCATGGTGCCGATCTTCCTCACGACCGCAACCACGGCCGTAGGCGTCGTGCCGATGATGTTCGGCGGCAGTACGTTCTGGGCACCAGTCGGCGTAACGATCTTCGCCGGTGGCATCGGTTCGCTGATCCTCGTAGTCACGATCCTGCCCGTACTCTATTCCAAAATTTACAAATGATGAAAAAGACCGTCCTATTCCTCCTGCTGTGCATGGCCGCCGCCCCGGGGCCTGTCCCAGACGCTCACGCTCGACGAGTGCCGTGCCGCGGCCGAGGAGCATAACCGCACGCTCAAAACCAGCCGCCTCGACCTCGACGCCGCCCTCCAGGCGCGCCGCGAGGCATTTACCACCTATTTCCCGCAGGTCTCGGCCTCGGGCGGCGTATTCCAGGCCCAGCACGGGCTGGTGCAGGCCGATTTCGCGATCCCGCAGATGGGGTCACTGCCCCTGTCGCTGGTAAAACGCGGCATCCTGGGTTCCGTCACGGCCGTACAGCCCCTGTTCGCAGGGCTGAAAATCGTCAGCGGCAACAAGCTCGCCCGGCTGGGCGAAGAGGTCGCACAGCTGCAACTGCAAAAGACCGCGGCCGAGGTGCGCGAACGTACCGACACCTATTTCTGGCAGGTGGTATCGCTCAGTGACAACCTTTCGACTATCGAAGCCGTGGAGCGGCAACTGGCGGAGATACACCGCCAGGTCGCACTCTCGATCAAGGCGGGGCTCGTGACCACGAACGACCTGCTGCGCGTGGAACTGCGCCGGCAGGAAGTAGCCTCCAACCGGTTGAAGGTCGAAAACGGACTGAAGGTGTCGAAGATGCTGCTCGCACAGCATATCGGCGCCGACTGGCATACGTTCGACATCGCGGCCTCAGACTTCGGCGAACCGGAGGCCCCGGCAGCCTATTACGTACCGGTGGACAAGGCGCTCGACCGCCGCGCGGAATACCTGCTCTCGGAAAAGAACGTCGAGGCGCAGAAATACCGCAAGCGCATGGAACGCGGCAAACGGCTGCCGACCGTGGCCGTGGGCGCCGGGTACCTCTATTACAATGTGACCGACAAGGACGTGGACGACGGGATGGTTTTCGCACAGGTATCCATCCCCATTTCCGACTGGTGGGGCGGGGCACATGCCCTGAAAAAGGCACGCATCGACGAGATGCAGGCCGAAAATGACCGGCAGGAAGCCCGCGAAATGCTCGCCGTGGAGATCGAACGGACGTGGAGCGAGGTGCAGGAGTCCTATGCGCAGATCCTGCTCATGCAGCGTTCGGTGGCATCGTCCACCGAAAACCTGCGGCAGAACCGCAATTTCTACGACGCAGGGACAGCGACCCTCACAGACCTGCTCGACGCCGAGACGCTCTACACCCAGAGCCGCAACAACCTCACCTCGGCCTATGCCGCCTACCACACCTCGCTCGCGAAATACATGCGCGTCACGGGGCGGTAAGGGTACGGCAGGCATTCGACAAGTATATTCGGCAGTCTGGCGGATCGGTCGTACTGCCTGATACCGGGTGTTTTCCGAGGCGCCGCATGAGGGTCGCGATATTCTCGCGTTTGCACTGGGTGATGAAATCGGCCCTGTCCGCCGCGAGCTCCCCGATAAGCGGGCGGATAATGGGGTAGGTGACGAACGTGAAGATATCGAGCGAAAAGATATCCAGCATGAGGTGCCGTACGTCCACACGTTCGATTTCACCCCGGCCCGCCGCGATCTACGTGGTGTGGGCGCCTTCGAAACCTTTTTTCAGCAGCTCTCCCGGACAAGAAAAAAACAGGCACAGCGTACGCCCCACCGCAAAAAAACACTATATTTGCGACCCGGAGCGGCACTGAGGCAGACCGGACAAAAGGTGCCGAAGTCGTTTACCCGCCCCAAATAACTTCTACCCATGTATTGCGTCCGTTTTACCGTCGTATTCCTCCTGTGCCTGCCGGCCATCGGCTGCCAAACCATTCCCGAAGCCATTCCACAAGCCGAGGCGATCGTCATGGAGCATCCCGACAGCGCCGTGCGGCTCCTGCAGGGAATCCCCGCCCCCGCGAAAAACCTGTCTCGCCGCAACTATGCCCGCTACGCACTCATCTCGACCCAGGCGCGGTGGCTCGCGGGCGAAAACTTGACCGGCGACACGCTTTCCGACGTCGCACTCGCCTATTACAGCACCCACACGAAGGATTTTGTCCGTGTGCACAAGGCTTATTACTATGCGGCCAAGATCGCCGATCGCCGCCACCAACCCGAAATCGCCATGTCACTGCTGCTGAACAGCCGGCAGGCGCTGCCCGCGGCGGGTGAGTGGCAAAGGCACTATGTGGTGGAAACGTGGCTGGGCGTCTTCTGCGGCAAGCAACGGCTCTACGAGGAGAAGGTCGGCCACGCCATGCGGGCCTATGCCTACGCCGACAGCCTCGACAGGGACGGCTGGCGTTGCATTTCGCTCGGCGACATCGCACATGCGTACATGGGGCTCGGCAAATACGACAGCATGGAATACTATGCGCTGAAGGCGCTCCGCCTGGCCGAAGAGAAGGGAATCACCGAAAATACCTCCCAGAAATGGGCCATGCTGATCGAAAACGCCCTCCGGCGCGGGGACTACGCCGCTGCCGAGGAGTACTGGGAACGGGGATACGAATTCGCCCCCGAACGGGCCCGCTTTTCGTGGATCAAGACCAAGGCAGAAATATATAACAAGCAGGGGCGCTACGACGTGGCGCTGCGTCTAATCGACAGTTCGCGGATGATGTGCCCCGACACATCCGACCTCACCGCACGGGCGCTGTGGGCGTTCCACGCCTCGGAAGCCTACGAAGGGCTGGGGCAGGCGAAGAAAAGCCTCGAAGCGCTGAAATATTATTGCAGCCTCAGGGATTCGCTCGAAGACGACATACACAGCGCCGATGTGCTCCACATCCGCGAATTGTGGCAGTACGAGCACCTCAAAGCCCGGAACACCGCCCTCGAGGGGCAGAAACAACTCCGCGAACGCCTCGCATACCGGACGATACTGGCCTGCGGCGCGATCCTGCTGCTCGGGGCATGGCTGGGGATGCGCATATGGCACCGGACAAAACTGCGGGAGATCGTCCAGCAAAAGCGCCTCATGAAGCAGGCGAACGAGCTCGACGAAATGCGCCGCAAGGAAGAACAGCTGCGCACGGCTTTCTTCCGCCAGCTCAACAGCCGCTTCATCGCGCAGGTAAAGCAGGCCGGGGAGTCGAAGAAATGCCGCATGTCGGACGAAGACTGGAAGACGATCTTCACCCATGCCGACGCCGTGTTCGATAATTTCACGGTTCGGCTCCGCCAACGGTTCCCGTCCCTGAACGAGGAGGATATCCGCTATTGCTGCATGGTACGCATGCATCTGTCGCAGGCCGAGATCGCCGGCGTCGTCTGCCTGGAGAAGGACTCGGTAAAAAAACGACTGAAGCGCATCCGCACCGAAAAACTGGCCTCGGCAAAGGGCGCAACACTGGAAGATGTCCTCTCCAAATTGTAAAATGTCCCCCTCTTGTCCCGCCTCTCGAACATGGAACGAAAAGAGAACCAGTTGGTTGAAAAATAATCCCCCCCCCGCAATATACCCCTATATACCCATTCGGAACAGGTGCCCTGCAATTAACTTTGCACCGAATACGACCGTCATGCCGCGACTGCCGTAAAGGAGCGTCCTGCGCTTAGTCCGCCGGATAACGCGAACGGGCAACATTCATCCAAATTTACAATAATATGCAGAAATTCAACTACACCCCGACCAACCCCTTCAGCGGGTCGCTCTCATCGCTGGCCATCGGCGCCGGCATGGTCATCGTACCCCTGGTATATCCTTTCGGCATCCGCATCGGCCGCATGCCCATCCTGGGCGCCACCGCCACGACGGTCATCTTCGTTGTCGGCGGGCTCACACTGCTGGCATTCACCGCACGCGAGATCATGCAGGCGCGCAGGCTCATCGCTCAGGGCGGGGAAATCACCGTCGACGGCGACCTGGTCACGATTCCCGTGGTGAAAAAAGGCACCGTAACCAACGAGTCGTTCAGGCTCCCGGACGTCGAGTACACCAAATTCGATGCGGAGGAAAACGAATTCACCATCTCGCTGCCGGCCGCCCACCATGTCATCCGCGGCGCATTCTTCGAAAGCTCCGATGCGTTCGACGCCTTCAAGTCCACCTTCAAATAACAGAATATACACCACGAACAAACAACGTTTTGCAATACACGACACGTCCGCTAAGCAAAACATTTTATCAATTAACGTTATAACCGAAAAGACAATGCGACACATTTTCAAACTGCTCGCCGCGAGCGTCGCTGCGGCAACGATCTGCTCCTGTTCCTCGCTCACAGGCTATCCGACGGATGCCGAGGCGAGTTATGCCAAAGCCATCGAAATCGCAAAAAAGAGCGTCGACACCGACAAGTTCAAGGTCTATTCGCTTTCGTTCATGGAGGGTGAACCCCTGTCGGACAACCTGTTCCTCATCTCGGTAAAACTGGTCAACAAGGACAACCAGGCATTTTCGCAGTCCTACTACATGACCGGGCTCGAACCGACCGCCCTGAGCGACGTACAGCGCACGTTCGAGGCCCCCGAATACGAAACCACCGTCGGCATCGACCTTACGAAGCTCGACGCCGCGCAAATCGCCGCACAGATCGCACAGGCCAAGACCATGCTCCCCGAAGGGCACTCGTTCAAGTCGGTAGGAAGCTACCAGATCGAGGAGGATGTCCCGGCAGGCAACTCGGTATTCAACCGCAACAAGACATTCGGGAAGCAGCACACGTCCTTCGTCGTCCGCTTCACCGAGGACGGTAAGGAGACCGAGAGCAGCGCGGGCAAAACGTCGTATATCTACTACGAGGCCGAGGTGACCGTGGAACCCGACGGCACGCTTTCGATCGAAGAAAATTAAGTTTTTCGCCCGGGAGCGCGGTTTTCTCCCGATTTTTCCTAAATTTACAGGACAGATGCCCCGACAACCGGGCATTGCCATAATGAAAACTACATGAAAACTACCCACCCATTCGTCGCCCCTGTCCTCGGCTCGACCCAGAGCAAGGTCAACATGGAGGCCTACGAGCAGGCCATAGACCAATACAACGAGGGCAATTACCTCGGGGCGTTCTATCAGTTGCTCGACCACCTGAACCCGGAATTCCGCACCAAGTACGGCAATGCCAACGGCACGGAGTTCCATATCCCGCACGGATCTATCCTGGTGCACATCCGCATCGCGGACGACAGGCTGCACATCAGCGCCGATTTCCTGATACTCCCCGAAAAGGGACGCGTGGCCATGCTGCGCCAGGTCGCAGACCTGAACATCAACCGGCTGATGCTGCCGCGTTTCCGCAAGGAAGACGACAGGCTGATGATGGAATACGCCTGCCCGCTGTCACAAAGCCATCCGCACAAACTGTATTTCATACTGCGCAACATCTGCCACGTCGGCGACCGCTACGACGACGAGTTCTGCACGAAGTTCGGCGCCCAACGCAGCTACGAACCGCAGGTGACGCCCTACCCGGAAGAGGAGGTGACGCGCATCTACGAAGCCGTCCGGCAGACATGCCGCGAGACGCTCGACGCCGTGAAGGAGTATGAGGCGGAACGCAAATACGGCTACTCATGGAACGTGATCGACATCGCGCTCTACAAGATTTCCTATTTCGCCCAGCCGCAGGGCCAGCTGATGAACGACCTCGACAAGGCCGTCGATGACATGGACAAGGAGCTGCCCGTAGCCGAACTGGTGGCCAAAGGCAAGGCGTTCCTCGAACGGCTGCTCGCAATGCCGCGCGAGGAGATGGCGCGCGACCTCTACCTGGTCGACACGCTGGTTTCGACCAAGCGCCGTTCCTCGCTCAACAACGTGCAGGAAAACTTCAAGGAGGTGTACCAGGAGGCTACCGAAGCCATCGAATCGGAAAATTTCGAGCGCAGCACCGTGCGCATCCTCTACAAGTTCTACGAAATGTATTACTACAACGACGTGCAGGACGACCTGAACGCCGTCGTGGCGGGGGCGCTCGGCAAGTCGGCCGGGAAAACGATGGAGGAGGCTTCGGAGATCCTGTACGAAGCACTCGAAAAAGTCATGGAGGACGACCTCTCGGCGGACGACGGGGATTTCGACGCCGGGGAGCTGGGCATCGCCGGTGCGGCCGCCGCGGAGCAGGTGCAGCAGATGGCCGCCGCCATGCAGGGCCATGTCGCGCAGATGCAGGCCGCGATGCAGGAGGCACTGGCCAAAGGCGACATGGCCGAATACATGCGGCTGGCGCAGGAATTCCAGCAGAAAAATGATGGAACAGGCACTCGGACAACAAAAATAACAGCTCAAAACCCGTATATCCATGGAACATAACAATATCTACAGGACGGTATTCAAAGTGACCCATTCGGGCGGCTCGGGCAGTTGCTTCTACCTCAAGGCCTATGACCTTTTCGTGACGAACTACCACGTGACCGAGGGCTTCCGCACCGTCGCCATCCACGACAACGAGCGCAACCCGTACCTGGCCAAGGTCGTGCTGGCAAACCCGGCGATGGACATCGCCCTGCTGGCGGCCGAAGGGGATTTCTCCTCGCTGCCGGACATTTCGCTCGCCGAGGACGACACGCTGACGATCGGCCGCAAGGTCTACGTCGCGGGATATCCCTACGGCATGCCCTTCACGATCACCGAAGGTTCGGTATCGTCGCCCAAACAGCTGATGGACGGCAAATACTACATCCAGACCGACGCCGCGGTGAACCCCGGCAACTCGGGCGGCCCGATCCTCGACGAAGACAACCGGGTGGTGGGCGTGACGGTGAGCAAGTTCACGCAGGCCGACAACATGGGCTTCGGCATCCGGGTCGAGACGCTGCACGCACTGCTGGATACGATCGGCGACCTCGACCGCACGGTATTCCAAGTGCAGTGCGGCAGCTGCGAGGAGCTGATCGCCGAGGAAGAGGAGTATTGCCCGTCGTGCGGCGACAAGCTGCCCGAAGGCGTCTTCGAAGAACGCGAACAATCGCCTCTGGGCGGGTTCGTCGAATCGGCCATCGAACAGATGGGGGTCAACCCTGTGCTGGCACGCGACGGCTACGACTCGTGGCTTTTCCACAAGGGCAGCTCGGAGATACGCATCTTCGTCTACGACAACAGCTACCTGTTCTCCACCTCGCCGATCAACCTGCTGCCCAAAAAGGAGGTGGAGCCGGTGCTGGACTACATGCTGAGCGAGGATTTCGGCCCCTATAAACTGGGGATCGAAGGCCGCCAGATTTACATCGCATACCGCATCCATCTCTCCGACATCACCGACGAATCGGAGGAGGAGATCCGGAAGAACATCGTCGACCTGGCTTTCCGGGCCGACGCCATGGACAACATGCTGGTGGAACGCTTCGGGTGCGAATTCTCGGAGTATTCGAAGGCGGACGCGCAGTAGGCGCCACCCGCCAAGACAAGGCGATGCCGGGCTTCCTGTGAAGCCCGGCATCGTTTATTCCGGCATTGCACAAACCGGCGCTACGGGTTCCGGAAGGGCACAGGATCAGTAAGCGGCATCACGACGGCCGGGAACGGGCACCGTGCGGGCAAAACCACGCGACCAGGGCGCCATCGGGCAGCATGCGGCCGATACCCCGCAGTACGACACTATACGGACAGGCCGCCGGCTATCGGGACGACACCCCGCCAAAGCAGGAGTGGCGGCTACCGGAAAAGCTCCTTCAGCTCCAGCCAGAAGTCCCTCGGGCGTTCGCCCCTGTCCGGGCAACAGGCGCCGATGGCCGTGGAAAGCCGCGCGTAATTCTTCAGGTAACACGAAGAGAGGCGCACCTCGCGGCGCCCGCCTTTCAGCAGGTAACGGTATTCGTACACTTCGCCCCGGCTGACAAGGACGGATGTGGTGACACCGTCGAAGTCGTGCATATCGTACCTGCGGGTCATGCCCAGCCCCATATAAGGTGTAACGCAGAGCGTCCCGGCATCGAGGCACAACCTCACGGCCGAGCGCCGCAACTCCCCGAACACCAGCCAGCAGGAGCCGAAAAGCATCACAGCGGCAGCCAGGTACAACGCGAATGGTTTTGCCCCCGGGGCGAACAGGAGGCACAGGAACACGGCGCTGAACCCGACGAAGAGCAGGGCAAGGGCGAGGAGCATATACCCGCGCCATGAAAACCGCGACACGACGGCATTCCTGCCGGCCGCGACCGTATGGTCGCGTACGAACACCGCGCCCCAGAGCGCCAGCAGCGCACCCACCGGCACATAAAGCCACCACCGCCCGAATGACACGGCGGCCGAAGCGGGTTTTACGGTGACGACATAAGGTTCCGCGGCGAACTCCCGGCCGCCGAACGACAACCGCGGGACACAGGAATACGTGCCGGGGCCGTCACCGGCGACCCGGTAGTGGTAAACAAACTCTTCGAGGCCGTTTTTCTCGGAATAACCGGACATCAGGGGCGCCACATCCTCACCGTTCACGGCCAGCAGCGGCACCCTGCGGTCGGGCCGGCGGTCGCACGTAAGGCGCAGGATATGCCCGCCCATCCGCCGCGAGACGACCGAGTCGTATACGATCCGGCATTGCGGCTGCACGGACACCAGCGCGGGGAGTATCTTAACGCGCAAGCCGTCGCAGCGGCACGTCTGCCCGCCGACAACCGCCGTCGTTCCGGGAATAACCAGCTCTCCGCCGACCGCAGAACGGACGAGGTAACGGTATGCATGGGTTTCGGAACGGGTCATGACGCCGTCGCGTACCGAAGTCTGCGTGCCGCTCGTCCGTCCGAGTTCTCTGACCAGGGTCAGGGAGCCCCAGCAGGGCATTTCTATCGACTCGATCTCCCCGCCGGCCGTATACCACACCTCGAATTCCTGGAGTGCCCTCGGTTGCGAAGGCACGGTTTCGATTCCGAGCTCCTGGGCATGTGCAGGGGCGGCGGCAAACAGGAGGGCCATGAGGAGGGGCAGTGCGAAGCCCGGGCGGCAAAGGTTTTTTTCCATGGGTCAGGCAAGTTTTGCGGATCGGCTTCAAAGGTACGAAAAATCCCTCGTCCGGCGCAATTCGGAGCCGGTTAATTCATCGCCGGAAGCTTCGCTGCGGGATCCCCGGCAGAAGACAGTGCGCGGCATTCCGCAGGAATCCCGGATACACGGCGCCCGCAGGCGGAGGGCAGCCGAAAAAAGAGCCCCGCAGGCCGTGCTGGCTGCGGGGCCGGAAGGCCTATAGGTTATCCTGTTTGAGATGTTCGGCGAACAGGTCGATGCGGTGCAGTTCCTGCGGGATACGGATATTCTGCGGGCAATGCGGCACGCACTGGTTACAGCCGATGCAATGGCTGGCCTGGCGGAGTTTGGGGACGCTGCGGTCGTAGCCCACGAGGAACGCCCGGCGCGCCCGGCGGTAATTTTCGTCCTGCGACGAGGTGGCGACATTCCCTTCGTTGACACACTTGTTATAGTGCAGCAGGATGGCCGGAATGTCCAGCCCGTAAGGACACGGCATGCAATACTTGCAGTCGTTGCAGGGGATCGTGGGGTAGCGGAGCATCAGCTGCGCCGTCTGTTCCAGAAACTCTTTGTCGTCATCGGTCAGCTCGTCGAACGGCGAGTAGGTGCGCAGGTTGTCCTGCAAATGCTCCATGTAGGTCATGCCGCTCAGCACGGTCAGCACCCCGGGGAACGACCCCGCGAAACGGAACGCCCACGAAGCGACGCTCGACGACGGGCGCCGCTGTTTGAGGTGGGCGGCGATGTGGTCGTGGACATTCGAAAGGCGCCCGCCCAGCAGCGGCTCCATGATGACGGCCGGGATACCGCGCTTCTCCAGTTCGCCGTACAGGTACTCGGCATCGGTATTGCGCGTGTTGACCTCCTTGGCGTGTTTCCAGTCCACGTAATTGAGCTGTATCTGCACAAAGTCCCACTTATAGCGGTCGTGCTGCGCAAGCAGGTGGTCGAACACCGCGATGTCCCCGTGGTAGGAGAACCCGAGGTTGCGGATACGGCCGGCCTCACGCTCGGCAAGCAGGAAATCCAGCATCCCGTTGTCGATGTAGCGGGCTTCGAACTCCTCCATGCCGCTGCCCATGCCCACGCCGTGCAGCAGCAGGTAGTCGATATAATCGACCTGCAGCTCCCGGAACGAATTGCGGTACATGGCCATCGAAGCTTCGCGGCTCCAGGTCGAGGGCGCGAAATTGGACAATTTGGTGGCAATGAAATACTTGTCGCGGGGATGGCGGCTCAGCGCCACACCCGTGGCATGTTCGGAATGCCCCCGGCAATAGGCGGGCGAAGTGTCGAAATAGTTCACCCCGTGGGCAATGGCATGGTCGACCAGCGCGTTGACCATCTCCTGGTCGATGTCGTCGCTGCCGCTGACGGTCGGCCAGCGCATGCAGCCGTACCCCAGCAGCGACACCCGTTCGCCCGTCTTGGGGTTGGTACGGTAAGTCATCTGCCCCTGCCGTGCGCCGTCTGCCTCAGAGGCGCTTCCCGCAGAGCGGGGCTTGCAGCCATACAACGCCGCCGTGGTTACGGCGGCACCGGTACCGGCGACTTTCAGGAACTCCCGGCGGCCTATCTTTTTCTTATCTTTCATACGTTTGAAGGATTAAACGGTACGGTGATTCTGGTGCCCTTCGACATAAATGGCGCTGAACGGACGGCTCGGGCAGAGGTTCTCGCAGGCGCCGCAGCCGATGCAGCGGGCCTCGTTCACGACCGGAATGCGCGGGGAGTCGGGATTCCCGGGCTCCTTATGCACCATCTGGACAGCCCCGGTGGGGCAGTGGCGGGCACAGTTGCCGCACTCCACGCCGTCGGTATTGACGACGCAGTTGGCGGCGATCCAGACGGCATGGCCGATCTGCACCGACGACTTGTCCTCCTTGGTGATCGGGCGTATGGCCCCCGTGGGACAGACCTCCGAACACTTCGTACATTCGGGGCGGCAGTAACCCCGTTCGTAGGACATCTCGGGTACCATCAGCGACATCAGCTTACCCGACGGCCTCAACACCTAGTTGGGACACACGGCCACGCACAGTTGGCATCCGGTGCAGTGCGCCTCCATATTACGCACGGCGAGCGATCCGGGCGGGGTAATGGGCGTCGTACGCCGGGGAATTTTCTTCTGCTCGATCACGGCCAGGCCGCCGTCGACCTTCTTCTCCTGCGCCCTGACCGTCGCACAGGCCATGACCCCGACCAGCGAAAGGAACTTGCGGCGCGAAGCATCGGCCGGTTCCCCCGCCGCAACGGCCGCCTTCAGGGTCGCAGGTTCCACGGCATCGGGTTTGTGGCCGGCATCGGGTTTGCGGTCAGCGGCGGGTTTGCGCGAAAAGGAGATCGCCCCCTGACGGCATTTCCCCAGACAGTCCATGCAGGCCACGCAACGGCTGTAATCGATCCGGTGCGTCTTCGCGTCGATGCACGACGCCTTGCAGTTGCGGGCACAAAGGCCGCAGCCGTTGCATTTCGAGGTGTCGATGCGCGGCTTGAAAACCGCGAAGCGCGACACGAGCCCCAGAATCGTGCCGACAGGGCAGACCGTATTGCAATAGGTTCGGCCGTTGCGCCATGCCAGCACGGCCAGCACGATGAACGTCACGGCCGCCACGGCCAGCGTCGCGGCGCCCTTGACCCAGACATCGACCGTGTAGAACGCATAGCTGCCGGCTCGCTCGGCCAGATAGGCCAGCAGGTTGTTGCCCCACAGGTAAAGGGGTGCAAAAAGGTTGGACACGATACGCCCGTAGGCGCTGTAGGGCGCCAGCAGGTTCGACACGGGCTTGAAATGGGCGACCAGCGCCACGAGGAACAGCGCCAGTATGCCGTAGCGCAGCCACGACAGCGCCCGCGAGTAGCGGAAGCGGTTCTTCCGCCGCCGGGCGGCCGCCCGCGACACGACATCCTGAAAGACGCCCAGCGGGCAGATGACCGAACAGTAGACCCGTCCGAAAAGCAGGGTCAGCAGCACGAGTGCCGCGACCACGCCCGCATTGACGGCCAGGACAGCAGGCAACAGCTGCACCTTCGCCATCCAGCCGAACCACGCATGGAGCGTTCCCGTGAAATCGAGCAACAGCAGCGTGATCACCGTGAAAAAAACGGCAGCAGCCGTGATTCTGATTTTGCGTAACATCCGTTTTCGTTTATTTTGACAAATTCATTCCCCCGATCCATTTACCGACTGCATCCAGCGAGCCTTTCACGGCACTGCCGCGCACCGGCAGCCCGCCCAGCAGGGTAGCCCCGTGACAGAGCTTTCCGATGTCCTCCTCGCTGCGGCCCATGCGGCTGCCCCCGTGCGTCATGAACGGCGCAACGGTCTTTCCCGACCAGTCGTACGCGGCAAGGAACGTCGCTACGGGCGGCGCGACGGTGCCCCACCAGCAGGGCGAGCCGACGAAAATCACGTCGTATGCGCCGATGTCGGGCAGGCGCCCCTTCAGCGCGGGCCGGTATCCCCGGCCGATCTCGCGCTTGGCCTGGGCCATAACGGCATCGTATTGCGCAGGGTAGGCGCTCTGAGGGACGATCTCGAAAAGATCCCCGTTCGTAGCCTCGGCAATCTGCCGCGCCATTTCGCGCGTGTTGCCGCTATGTGAGAAATAGGCGACGAGCACCTTTTTGCCGGAGGCCGTCTGGGCCTGCATGTCCGTGGCCGGGAATAATACCGCGACGGTCGCTATTAAAACCGGTAATCTCATAATCCGTAATTTTCAATCCGTTTATACGCCGCGCCCCATGGCATAGGCCTCATCCATCGCGGGCATCCCCTCGATGTCGCCGGCACGCCATGCCCCGCCCCCGTAGACCACGCCTTTCTCGCGGGGGTCTTCGAGGCAGTCGAGCAGGCCGCGGAAACACTCCACCGTGCGTTCCATCATCGGGACGCTCTCTTCGGCGGCCGTCAGGATGAAATAAAACTCCTTGCCCTTCATCTCCAGGTAGCGGGCGCAGCAGCGGTCGATCAGGGTCTTCATCTGTGCGCTGAGCGTATAGAAATAGACCGGCGTAGCCATCACGATCACGTCCGCTTCGACCATCTTGCCGATCACCCCGGCCGCATCGTCTTTCTGCGGGCAGGGCCCGGCACCGCCGTAGCAGGCACCGCAACCCGTACAATAGCCGATCCTGCGGTCTTTCAGGAAAATCTTTTCGACCTCGTGTCCGGCCTGCTGCGCACCCGCCATGAAACGGTCGCAGAGCCGGTCGGAATTTCCCCCGCGCCGCGGGCTGGAGGAGAGTATCAATACTTTTTTCGCCATAATCTTCATCTTCGTTTATTCTCTCCCGGGCGCCACTTCATTCAGGCAGGCGATCGCGTTGAGCGACCGCGGATAGCCCACGTAGGGCAGCAGCTGCGTGATGACGGTCAGCAGCGTCCGTTTGTCGTTGCGCAGGTTCAGGTTGCCGCGGATATGCCCCTTGAGCTGCGGTTCGCAGCCGCCCAGCGTGAGCAGCATCGAAAATGTCAGCAGCTCGCGCGTCCGGGCATCCAACCCGCCGCGGGTGACGAAATCACCGAAGCAATTCATCGACAGGTAATCCTGTATGTGTTTCTGGCCTTCGGGGGCCGCTTCGCGCAGGGCGTCGATATGTCCTGCGCCGAAAATGGCCTTCTGGACGGCCAGTCCCCTTTCGAACCGCGTCCCCGGCGAGGTCGTCGACTGTCCTTCGAGCGGAAGCGCCACGCCGCGCGTCACCAGCACATCGTTGGCGATATGTACGAAATCGAGCACCTTGGCCATCCCCACGTACGGCACCGCCTGGTAGAGGACTTCCTTCGCCTCGACGGGCGTCACGCCGGCGTTGAGCGCCCCTGCGAGCATCGTCCGGAACTCGGCCTGCCCCTGCGCGGCGATACACGATGCGAGGATGCACATCATCCGCGTAGGGGTATCGAGGTCGCCGTAACCGGCGACTTCGCCGAATGCAAAGTTATCAAAAATTTCGATTAATTCGGGATCCGTCGCCCCCAGTCCCGAGGCATCGCCCGAGAAAAGTTCCGCACGGTTGCGGAGCGCCTCGGCGCCCAGCTGCGGAACGACGGCAGCCGCAGGGGCGGTCGCCGCGGCATACTGCGCGTCGTCGACCGGCTCCAGCCACGTATTGCGGTTCGTCTGCGGGTTGGTCTCGACGGCCAGGTGCGAAAACCAGCTGTCGGGGGCCGCGCCGTGCCAGTGCACCACGCCGGGGCCGATCTCGACCACGTCGCCCGGCAGCAATTCCCGCGCAGGTTCGCCCTTCGCCTGATAATACCCCCGGCCGCTCACGGCGACGAGCAGCTGCCCGCCCGTGTGGCTGTGCCAGTTGTTCCGGCAACCCGGCTCGAACGTGACGTTCGAAACGGGGCAGTTCAGGGCCTCGTCACGCGTCAGCCGCGCAAGATAGGCCTGCCCGGTAAAATACTTCGCAAACATTTCCGGCAGCTTCTCCCCCCGGGGAAAAACCGATCCGTATATTCTCTCCTTCGTTTCCATGTTACCCGTATCGTTGGTTTGTGCGTAAATTTCCGCCGTCAGCGCCAGCGCCGCGACAAACGCCGCAAGAATTCCTTTTTTCATCCGTCCGCTATTTATCGAGGTCATACTTCATAGTCCCGAGCCATTCGACCGTCTGCGGATCGCGGTGCGAGAGGAAACAGCTCTGCTTCATGTCGAGCGCGGCGATCCGTACCATATCCTCCGGCGCCCCGCGCAGGGATGCCGCTCCGGCGGACGGCCCGCGCCACGGCGCGTTCGTTCATATAGGCGGCTGCCGTGTCGATCGACCGGTAACCGGCCGCCAGGGCATCAGACACGCACCGTTCGCAAATCGCCCCGTCCACCTGGTAGACGCCGAACCCCAGCACCGGCATCTCCACACCATTGTTTAAAATCCTCGTTTCCATAGTTTTGACGCCTTAACAAATTATCATGTTGCAAAAGTAGGGTATTCCGCACTGTCCGTCATTACCCGGATTACAGTTCGTCATACCATTATTACCGATCCGCCGCAGCAGGTGCGGCAAGCGAAGAAAAAAACACTAACTTTGTGTCAAACAAACCGGAACAACTATGGAAGAGATCGCAAGGCTGGATCATGTGTACCAGTATAACGAACTGATGGGAATCGAAACCCTGCACCCGCTGGTCAGCGTCATCGACATGTCGAAATGCCCGCGCATGCGTCACTCGCGCCGCCTGTACGGGTTCTACTGCATCTTCCTGAAAGATGTCAAATGCGGCGACCTGCGCTACGGGCGCAACTACTACGACTACCAGGAAGGGACGCTCGTTTTCACGGCCCCGGGACAGGTGGTCGGCGTCGAGGATAACGGCGAGGTTTTCCAGCCCAAAGGCTGGGCGTTGCTGTTCCACCCCGACCTGATCCGCGGCACGTCGCTCGGGCGCAACATCGGCCGCTACACCTTCTTCTCCTACGAATCCTACGAAGCGCTGCACCTCTCGGAGCAGGAGCGGCACGTAGTGATCGACTGCCTGCAGAACATCGCGGGCGAATTGCAGCACGCCATCGACAAGCACAGCCGGACGCTGATCGTCTCGAACATCGAACTGCTGCTCAATTACAGCGTGCGCTTCTACGAGCGGCAGTTCACCACGCGCAGCGACGTCAACAAAGACGCCCTGTCGGGATTCGAACGGCTGCTCAACGACTATTTCCGGGATGACGCCCCGCAGCGCGACGGGGTGCCTTCGGTACGCTGGTGCGCTGAGCAGCTGCACCTTTCGGCCAACTATTTCGGCGACCTGGTCAAAAAGGAGACCGGGAAATCGGCGCAGGAATACATCCAGCTGAAAGTCATCGACATCGCCAAGGAACGCATGTTCGACACGACCAAGTCGATCAGCGAAATCGCCTACGAGCTCGGGTTCAGGTATCCGCAACACTTCACGCGCCTGTTCAAGAAGTGCGTGGGGCAGTCGCCCAACGAATACCGGACACAAAACTGACCCGGCGGCACGGCCGGCAAAAGGAGGCGGACGGGAAAAACGGAGAGAACCGGAGAGAACGGCGGACTAAACGGTAAAAACAGGCCGGCACAAACAGCTCGCCAGGTACGATCAGCCCGGATAAAACGCAGTTTCTGCCCCGGACAAAACGCAGGCTTCCGCATCGCGTACGAAAATCCCCGCACACTGGAAAAGTGTACGGGGATTTCAAATACGGGGTACTTCGCGGCATATCCGGCCAACCGGCTCCCTGCCCCGGCCAGTTCCGAACTACACCGGACGCCAGCCAGCCGGCAGCAATTTCCACAGCAGTACCCGTGCGGCATCGGGCGACGGGCGCGCTACGCCTCAGCCTTTCCTGCCCTGATCGGCAACGGCGGCCATCAGCCGGGCTATCTCATCGGGGTCGCCCAGGAAACGATCCCCCGCGTAGTTGAGACCCTCGTCGAACTCGAAGACATAAGGCACGGCGGTCGGGAGGTTGAACTCCGAAATCGCCTCGTCCGAAATGCCTTTCAGGTGCTTGATGATGCCGCGCAGGCTGTTGCCGTGGGCGACGACCAGGATGGCGTCGTGATGCGCCAGCGCCGGCAGGATCTCGCATTTCCAGTAGGGCATAATACGCGCGACAGTGTCGCTGAGCGATTCGGTGCGGGGCAGTTCCGCCTCGGGGACATCGCGGTAACGGGGATCGAAACGCGGGTTGCGCGGGTCTTCCTCGCCCAACGGCGCCGGGGCGACGTCGTAACTGCGGCGCCAGATGTGTACCTGTTCGTCGCCGTACTTTTCGGCGGTCTCCCGTTTGTTGAGCCCCTGCAACATCCCGTAATGCTTTTCATTGAGCCGCCAGCTCTTCGAGACCGGGATCCAGTCCTGATCCAGTTTGTCGAGCACCACGTCGAGCGTCTTGACGGCGCGTTTCAGGTAGGAGGTATAGGCATGCCCGAACAGGAAACCCTCCTTGCGGAGCAGTTCCCCGGCCCTGGCCGCTTCGGCAACGCCTTTCTCGCTCAGATCGACATCCGTCCATCCCGTAAAACGGTTTTCCCTGTTCCATGTGCTCTCGCCGTGGCGGAGCAAAACTACTTTTTTCATCCTATCGCTTTTTCAGGTTCGGCACGCACCTCGTTCACCAATTTGCGGTGCTTGTCGAAATCGTTAATATTCTGCAATGTAGTATGCGCTATACTATCCAACGCTTCACGTGTGAAAAAACCCTGGTGCGAGGTCATGATGACGTTGTTGAACGACAGCAGGCGCGCCAGGATGTCGTCGTCCATGATCCGGTCCGACGTATCCTCGTAGAAATAGGCGGCCTCCTCTTCGTAAACGTCCAGCCCGGCTGCCCCGATCTTCTTCTCCTTCAGCCCCTCGATCAGCGCTTCGGTATGGATCAGCTGGCCGCGCCCCGTATTGATTAGGATCACGCCGGGCTTCATCTTGCCGATAGCATCGCCGTTGATCATATAGCGCGTCTGGTCGGTCAGCGGGCAGTGCAGCGAAATGATGTCCGCACGGCGGTAAAGCTCGTCGAGCGTCACGTATTCGACCTGCGCCTGCGCGGCGTATTCCGCATCGGGGAAGATGTCGTAAGCCAGCACCTTCATGCCGAACCCCTTGAGTATGCGGATCAGTTCGCGGGCGATCTTTCCGGTGCCGACGATGCCCGCCGTCTTGCCGTACATGTCGAACCCCAGCAGGCCGTGCAGCGAGAAATTCCCGTCGCGCGTGCGCCAGTAGGCACGGTGGACTTTGCGGTTGAGCGCCAGCATCAGCGCCACGGCATGTTCCGCGACGGCATGGGGCGAATAGGCCGGAACGCGCACGACGGGGATGCCGTATTCGGCCGCGGCCTTCAGGTCTACGTTGTTGAAGCCGGCGCAACGCAGTGCGATCAGTTTCACGCCCATCGCGGCCAGCTGACGTATCGTGCCGGCGTCGGCCGTGTCGTTGACGAAGATGCAGACCGCGTCGGCCCCCTGCGCCAGCAGGGCGTTGTTGCCGTTCAGGTGGCTGCGATGGTAATTGAACTCGAACCCGAAGGACGCATTGGCGCGGTCGAACGACTCGCGGTCGTAGGGTTGGGTTCCGAAGAATGTTATTTTCATAAATGCACTTTTTTCCTCTTTTATCGTACAAAAAAAACGGTTTTGCACGGCCGGTTATTATGCGATCGTGACCTCGGGGTCGAGATATACGTCCTGGATGGCGTTGAGCAGCGCCACGCCCTCCTTCATCGGGCGCTGGAACGCCTTGCGGCCGCTGATAAGTCCCATGCCGCCGGCCCGCTTGTTGACGACGGCCGTCATCACGGCCTCCTGCAAATCGGATGCCCCGTGCGACTCGCCGCCCGAATTAATCAGCCCGACGCGTCCCATGTAACCGTTGGCCACCTGGTAGCGGCAAAGGTCGATCGGATGGTCGGTGGTCAGCTTCGTGTAAACCTCGTCGCGGGTCTTGCCGAAACCGATGGCGCGGAAACCGCCGTTGTTCTCCGGAAGCTTCTGCTTCACGATGTCGGCCTTGATGGTCACGCCCAAGTGGTTCGCCTGCCCCGTCAGGTCGGCCGAAGCATGGTAATCGACGCCGTCCTTCCTGAAACCTTCGTTGCGCAGGTAGCACCACAGGATCGTCGCCATGCCCAGCTCGTGCGCATAGTCGAACGCCTGGGCTATCTCCACGAGCTGGCGGCGGCTCTCCTCCGACCCGAAATAGATCGTAGCCCCCACGGCGGCGGCGCCCATGTTCCAGGCATCGCGCACGGTGCCGAACATCACCTGGTCATAGGTGTTGGGGTAGGTGAGCAGCTCGTTGTGGTTGAGCTTGACGATGAACGGTATCCTGTGTGCATATCTGCGTGCCACGGCGCCCAGCACGCCGAAGGTCGAAGCCACGGCGTTACAGCCGCCCTCGATGGCCAGCCTGACGATATTCTCCGGGTCGAAATAGGCCGGGTTCGGGGCGAACGACGCCCCGGCGGAGTGTTCGATGCCCTGATCTACGGGCAGGATCGAGACATAGCCCGTACCGGCCAGGCGCCCGTGGGCGAGGATCCATTGCAGGCTGCCGAGCGTCCGGATGTTACGGTCGGATTCGATCCAGACCTTGTCGACCGTATCGGGTGCGGGCAGGTAAAGCTGGCTCTTGTCGATCGTCCGGCACACATGGGAAAGGTAGTATTCGGCCTTCTCCCCGAGAATTTCAATGGTTTTCATAATTTTACGATATTAAGTGATTCGAGTTTATTTACTGCAATTCGGGTTCCAAACACGCCCGGCGCCCCGCGACAAAACGAAAGCCGCCCGGCGGGGCGGCTTATTTCTTCGGTGTTGCGGTACTCGGTGGGAGATTCACCCGTATGCTTCTTGAAATAGCGCCCCAGGTAGGACTGGTCGGGGAAATGCAGGCGGTAGGCGATCTCCTGCACCGACAAGTCCGTCGATTGCAGGAGCATCTTGATCTCCAGCAAGACCGACCGGTCGATGAACTCCTTGGCGGTGCTGTGCGCGATATTACGCACGATGGTCGAAAGATAACGTGTCGAAATGCAGAGTTTGTCGGCGTAGAACGACACTTCGCGCTCCTGTGAACTGAACTCGTGCACGAGGGCCACGAACCGGTGGAACAGCTCCGTCTGCCGCGTGGTCGACTCGGGCATCTGGCGCTGCATGCCTGCAAAGCGCTGCAACTTGTCGTAAATCTCCATCAGCACGTTCTGCAAGCGGTTACGGATGATCGTGTTGCGGAAAATATTGTTCCGGTCGCGGTAGGTATAGGCCGCCATCTGGAACCAGATGCCCGCCCCCTCGACGATACGCGCCGGGGGATAGGTGATCGGATTCTCGCGCAGGGTGCGGAAAAAGGAGGGTTCGAGCCGGAAGCGGAATGCCGCCTCGGAGAAAATATCGAGTGAAAAGGCACAGAACGTCACCCGAAAGTCCTCGGTACGCCCCGTGAGCATCAGCACCGACCCGGGCAGAATGAGTACCAGGGTATTCCGCTTCACGAGTCCTCCGTATTGGTTTACAGTCACATGGGCGCTGCCTTTGCGGCAAAACAAGATAGCCCCTCCCTCGCAGCGGTTCGCGTAGTTGTTGAAATAGGAAAAATCGGATTCCCCGACTACGAATTGTTCTTCGGCGGTGGTAATTAGAGGGTTTATGGCGGACATATGAATTCGTTTTTCGAACAAATTTAGCGCATTTTTCGATATTCTCCTAAAATTTGTTCCGAAAAATACCAACACTGTTCGCAATATAATGGCACGATCACACCCTTTTTAGGGTACTTTTGCAACGAAAAAAGTTTTTTTAGTTTAAAACAGGAGAAAATATGAAGCAAACATTTGTGAAAGCTGCTATCATGGCAAGCTTCATGGCAGCCGTTTCGTGCGGACAGGCACCGACGGCAATGGGCCCCGCGGAATACGCCGTGATGACCATTGCCACCACCAACCGCGAAATCCCGACCAACAAGTCGGCGACGATCCGCGGACGCCAGGACATTCAGATTTACCCGCAGGTTTCGGGTACCATCTCCGAACTGCGTGTTGCCGAGGGAGAGTCGGTATCGAAAGGACAAACGCTTTTCATCATAGACCAGGTACCTTACAAGGCTGCGCTCCAGACCGCAGAAGCCAATGTCGCAGCGGCGAAAGCCAGCGTGGCGACGGCCCAGCTGACGTATGACAGCAAGAAGGAGCTTTTCGCAAAGAACGTCGTGTCGCAGTACGACCTCTCGACGGCCGAAAATACGCTGCTGACGGCCAAGGCGCAGCTCGCACAGGCCGAGGCACAGCGGGTAAACGCCGCAAACAACCTCTCCTATACGGTCGTGAAGGCCCCGTCCAACGGCACGGTAGGCCAGCTGCCGTACCGTGTAGGCTCACTGGTAAGCGCGTCGATCCCGCAGCCGCTGACGACCGTGTCGGACAACTCGGAGATGTACGTGTATTTCTCGATGAGCGGCAACGAGTTGCTCAGCCTGACGCGCAAATACGGCTCGATCGCCAATACGCTCAAGAACATGCCCGACGTACAGTTACAGCTCAACGACGGCTCGCTCTACGACCAGCCGGGGCGCATCGAATCGATGAGCGGCGTCATCGACCCTTCGACGGGCAGCACGCAGCTGCGCGCGGTGTTCCCCAACACGAACGGCCTGCTCCACAGCGGCGCACCCGGCAACCTGATCCTGCCCATCAGCTACACGGACTGCATCGTGGTTCCGCAGGTGGCGACATTCGAGCTGCAGGACAAAGTGTACGTATATAAGATTGTAGACGGCAAGGCCTCCTCGGTCATGATCGACGTGGAAAAGATCAACAACGGCCGGGAGTATATCGTCAAATCGGGCCTCGTTCCGGGTGACGTCATCGTAGCCGAAGGCGTAGGCCTGCTGCGCGAGGGTACCCCCATCGTAGCCAAGACGCAGGGCGCCGCACCCCAGGCCGCACCGGCAGCTGCCGCCCAAACCGAAACCGAAAAGGAGGAATAACCTATGACACTGAAACATTTTATCGAACGACCCGTACTGGCGTCGGTCATATCCATCGTAATCGTAATCGGCGGTCTGATCGGTCTCGCGACGCTGCCCGTGGAGCAGTATCCCGACATCGCACCCCCGACGGTGATGGTGCGCGCCTCATATCCGGGTGCCAGCGCCGAGACGATCCAGAAATCGGTCATCGTACCGCTCGAGCAGGCTATCAACGGTGTGGAGGACATGACCTACATGACTTCCAGCGCCGCTTTGGGCAGCGCAAGCGTAACTGTCTATTTCCGCCAGGGCACCGACCCCGACATGGCTGCCGTCAACGTGCAGAACAAAGTATCGCGCGCTACGGGACAGCTGCCTTCCGAAGTCACGCAGATCGGTGTGACGACCATGAAGCGACAGACCTCCATGGTGAAGATTTTCTCGCTTTACAGCCCCGACGACACATACGACGAAACGTTCCTGTCGAACTACTCGAAGATCAACATCGAACCCCGCATCCTCCGTATCGCGGGTGTCGGCGAGGCCTTCACGCTCGGTGCCGACTACTCGATGCGTATCTGGCTCAAGCCCGACGTGATGGCCCAGTACAAGCTCATCCCGTCGGACGTAACGGCGGCCCTCGCCGAGCAGAACATCGAGTCGGCGACCGGTACGCTGGGTGAAAACTCGGAGAACACATTCCAGTATACGATGAAATACCGCGGACGTCTGATGACCCCGGAAGAGTTCGGGGAGATCGTACTCGTGGCTCAGGACGACGGCACGATCCTGCGCCTGAAGGATGTCGCGGACATCGAGCTGGGAAGCGAATCCTACGCCTACAAAGGCTACACCAACGGCCATCCGGGCGTCAGCACGATGGTCTTCCAGACCGCCGGTTCGAACGCCACGCAGGTCGTAAATGAAATCGACGCCCTGCTGGCCGAGATCGAAGCCGAACTCCCGAAAGGCGTCGCCATCGCACACCTGCAGAGTGTGAACGACTTCCTCTACGCTTCGATCAACGAGGTAATCAAGACTCTGATCGAGGCCATCCTCCTGGTGGTGCTCGTAGTCTATGTCTTCCTGCAGGATATCCGTTCGACACTTATCCCCACGGTTTCGATCATCGTATCGCTGGTCGGTACGTTCGCCTTCCTCTCGGTAGCGGGCTTCTCGATCAACCTGCTGACGCTCTTCGCGCTCGTCCTTGCGATCGGTACGGTCGTCGACGACGCCATTATCGTGGTGGAGGCTGTCCAAGCGCGTTTCGACGTGGGATATAAGTCCTCCTATATGGCAACCATCGACGCCATGTCGGGTATCACCTCGGCGATCATCACCTCGACGCTGGTCTTCATGGCCGTGTTCATCCCCGTGTCGATGATGGGCGGTACGTCGGGTGTATTCTACACGCAGTTCGGTATCACGATGGCCGTGGCCGTGGGTATCTCGGCGCTGAACGCCCTGACGCTCTCGCCCGCACTGTGCGCCCTCATCCTGAAACCCTACCTCGACGAAAACGGCGAGATGCGCGACAACTTCGCCGCCCGCTTCCGCAAGGCATTCAACAGGGGATTCAGCACCCTGATCAACAAATACAAGCACGGCGTGCTGCTCTTCATCAAGCACAAGTGGCTGATGTGGTCGACGCTCGGCCTGGCATTCGCCGCACTGATCCTGCTGATGAACAGCACCAAGACGGGTCTGGTGCCCGACGAAGACCAGGGTACGATCATGGTGAACGTCACCACGGCTCCGGGTACTTCGCTCGCCGAAACGCACGTCGTCATGGAGCAGGTTGCGGATCGCATCCAGGCAATCCCCCAGATCAGGGACTTCATGCAGGTGGCAGGTTACGGCATGATCGCTGGCCAGGGCTCCTCCTACGGTATGTGTATCATCAAGCTTAAGGACTGGGAAGAGCGCCCGGACAAGGCAGATGCGGTGAACGCCGTGATCGGCCAGATATACGGACGCACGGCCGACATCAAGGACGCACAGATTTTCGCCGTGGCACCGCCGATGATCTCGGGTTACGGAACCTCGACCGGCTTCTCCATGCACCTGCAGGACAAGTCGGACGGCAGCCTGACCGACTTCTACAACATCTACCTGCGGTTCATCGGGGCGCTGAACCAGCGTCCGGAGATCGCAATGGCCTACTCGACCTTCAACATCAACTTCCCGCAGTACGTCGTAAGCATCGACGCGGCGAAGGCCAAACGGGCCGGCATCTCGCCCAACGCGATCCTTTCGACGCTTTCGGGTTACTACGGCGGGCAGTACGTCTCGAACGTCAACCGTTTCTCGAAAATGTACTACGTAACGATCCAGTCCGACCCGAAATACCGTCTTAACACCGAGTCGCTCAACAACGTCTTCGTCCGCACCAACGGCGGAGAAATGGCTCCCCTGGGCGAGTTCGTGGATCTGCAAAGGGTATACAGCTCCGAAGTGCTGAACCGTTTCAATATGTACAGCTCGATCGCCGTGAACGGAACGGCAGCCGACGGATATTCGTCGGGCGACGCCATCAAGGCCATCCAGGAGACGGCCGCCCAGGTACTGCCGAAGGGCTACGGCTACGACTTCGACGGTATCACCCGGGAGGAAGCACAGACCGGCAGCAACACGACGATCATCTTCGGGATCTGTATTCTGCTGATTTACCTCATCCTGAGTGCCCTGTACGAGAGCTTCCTGCTTCCGTTCGCCGTCATCCTCTCCGTACCGTGCGGTCTGCTGGGTTCGTTCCTCTTCGCCAAGATGTTGGGACTGGAGAACAATATCTACCTGCAAACGGGTATCATCATGCTGATCGGCCTGCTCTCGAAGACCGCCATTCTGATCACGGAGTATGCCTCCGACCGGCGCCGCGCGGGAATGACCCTGACGCAAGCCGCCGTATCGGCAGCCAAAGTCCGTCTGCGCCCGATCCTGATGACTGTCCTCACCTGCGTATTCGGTATGATCCCGCTGGTGCTCTCGCACGGTGTGGGCGCCAACGGTAACATGACCCTCGGTTCGGGCGTCGTGGGCGGTATGATCGTCGGGACACTGGCCCTGCTGTTCCTCGTACCGACACTGTTCATCGCTTTCCAGACCCTGCAGGAGAAAGTCAAGCCCATAGAGTTCGACCCCGATCCGCAGTGGGCCGTGCGCGCCGAGCTGGAGGAGTGTAAAAACGAGAAAGAGTAACAAGATGAAAAAGCTTATTATCATACTGGCCGCAGCGGCCATGACCGGCTGCGGCATCTACAAGCCCTACACCCGTCCCGAGGTGAAAACCGACGGGCTGTACGGCACGGCCGAGACCGCCGACACGACGACGATCGGCAACATGGGCTGGGAAGAGATGTTTTCCGACCCCTACCTGCGGACGCTCATCCGCCAGGGGCTGGAGAACAATACCGACCTGCAATCGGCGCAATGGAGGATCAAGGAAGCCGAGGCGACGCTTAAGTCGGCGCGCCTGGCTTACCTGCCGTCGTTCAACTTCGCACCTCAGGGCAGCATGAGCAGCTTCGACTGGGCCACGCCGGGCAAAACGTACAGTATCCCGGTCACGGCAAGCTGGCAGATCGACATCTTCAACGGCCTGACCAACGCCAAACGCAAGTCCAAGGCGCTCTACCTCCAGAGCAAGGAGTACGAACAGGCAGTGAAAACGCAGTTGATCTCGGGCATCGCAAATCTCTATTACACGTTGCTGATGCTCGACGGGCAATACGAGGTTACCGAGCAGACCGCCGGGAAATGGCGCGAGAGCGTCCGCACGATGCGCGCACTGAAAGAGGCCGGCATGGCCAACGAGGCTGCCGTAGCCCAGTACGAAGGCAACTGCCTCGCCATCGAAGCTTCGCTGCACGACTTGGAATACCAGATCCGCCAGGCCGAGAACAGCCTTTGTTCGATGCTGGCCGAAGGCCCGCACCCCATCGAGCGCGGCCGGCTCGAAGGACAGCGGCTGCCCGACGACCTGACGGTGGGCGTGCCCGTGCAGATGCTTTCGAACCGTCCCGACATCCGCAGCGCCGAATATTCGCTGATGCAATCCTATTATGCCACCAGCGAAGCACGCTCGGCCCTCTATCCGTCGATCACGCTGAGCGGGACGTTGGGATGGACGAACAACAGCGGGGCCCGGATCGTCGATCCCGGGAAATTCCTCTGGTCGGCCGCGGCATCGCTTCTGCAGCCGATCTTCAACGCCAATGCCAACCGCGCCCGCGTGAAGATCGCCAAGGCACAGCAGGAGGAGACCAAGCTGGCGTTCCAGCAGGCGCTGCTCAACGCCGGCGCCGAGGTGAACAACGCCCTTACGCAGTGCCAGTCGGCCCGCGCGAAGGCCGATCTGCGGGTACAGCAGATCGAAGCGCTGGAGCGCGCCGTGGAGAGCACGGAACTGCTGATGAAGCATAGCAGCACGACCTACCTCGAAGTGCTGACCGCCCAGCAGTCGCTGCTTTCGGCACAGTTGAACCAGATAGCAGACCGCTTTGACGAGATCCAGGGTATCGTGAACCTCTACCAGGCTTTGGGTGGCGGCCGCGACATCGCAGCGGAGGCGAAATAATGAAAAGGGGAGCGACCAAAGAGGAGATCATCCGCATCACGCAGGAACTCATCACCCGGAACGGCATCCGTGCCGTCCGGGTGGATGAGATCGCACAAACGCTGGGTATCTCGAAACGCACCCTCTATGAAATGTTCGCTGACAAGGAAGACCTGGTGAGCGCCTGCCTCGATTTCATGTGCCATCAACAGCAGGAGCGCATCACGGCTTACAGGAAACGCCGCAGCAGGAGTTCGCTGCAACGGGCCTTCAAGCTGGTATACGAATACATCGAACACCTGTATACGGTCGAAAGCAGTTTTCTGTCCGACCTGCGCCACAAGGTGGCCTACGCGGAACATTTCGACGAACACCGGGAATTCTGGCGCAACGAACTGGCCGCCCACCTGCGCGGAAGCCGGGAAGAAAAGCTCCTGTTGCCCGAAATCGATGCCGAGAGTTTCGCAGACCGGATTCTGGAAACGATCTTCGAAATGCGGATAAACAACGCGACGCGCGAGGAGTCCTACCTCTTTTGCAGGACGATCCTGCGCGGTGCGGCAACCCGCGAAGGGGTCGAGCGGATTGACAGCCACCGATAATTATTCTGCAACACAACGGAAATCCCCGCAGGGCTCCCTCCTGCGGGGATTTTATTTCCGCGCAGGAGGGCTGCCGGCAGGCAAAGCCCAAAGGCCGGCGTCGGGAGCAGAATCAGAATACGGGGAAGGCTGGAGGGGGGGGGCGGGAATCCGGAGGAGAGGGCAGTCCGTCAAGTCCGATTTTTAACGATTTCACCCCCGTCAGAGTCAGTTCCGACGGGGGTGATTTTCATTTTCAAAGAGTTGTTAGACAACCTCTTTTAGATCATTTAACGCTGACTAATAGAGAAGGGCCTCGTCGGCATCGTCCTGATACCAGTCCACATGCTCCCGGCCGCCCGATGCCGCCCATGCGTTGAAATAGGTATAGACGTCCCGGATATCACTGCGTTCGAGCGGATAGCGGAACTCACCCGGGATACACAGCGCCCACATCATGTAGTTGTTCTTCACACCGTCGCCCTTGGTGACGAAATAACGGTAGGGATCCGACTCCAGGAAGGTGTTGCCCGATACGACCGCGAATTGCGTCGGCATGCGCCCCGGCATGTGGATCTCCTTCTCGCGGGTGAACGTACCCGAACTCTTCTGGTTCACGACGATGAACGCATTGAGTGCCGATTCGCGGACAGCCGCGGGATCGACCGGCTGCGCGAAGGTCACGGTCGTCGTGTGTTTCACGGTCGGTACGGCCACGCCCTTGGTCGTATTGATGTAAGTCCCTTCGCCCAGTATCTCCTGCGAAGTGTTGAAAAGCGGGATTACGGCCAGCTCGCTGCCCGATTCGGGGCCGGGGGCCGCAAATGCACCGCGGCCGAAGGTCGTATTCGTGGTTTCCACGCCGGCGACCTCCGACGCACGTACCTTATCCAGCTGGACGGCAAAGGCATTCAGGTGCGCGGCACCTGCAGCCTTCAGTTCCCAGTTGATGCGGATCAGGTCGACCTTCCCGGTCTCCTTGTCGCTGCGGCGGTCGACGCTTACGACCACCACGACATCGTTCATGTCGTAGTCGCCGATCCACGGCCAGCCATCCTCAAAGCAGTAGGTATAAGGGGCACCCTTGACCTCGATATATTCGGGTTCGGGTTCCGGATCGGGAGTAACGGGCGGCCTGCCGCCGTTGCAGATGGCCTCGGGGATCACGACCGTTTGCTTGGCGCGCATCACGGCGCCACCGGTAAGGCTACGCTCGTCGATAACGTATTTCGAATCGGCCGCATTGTCGTACACGACTTCCATCAGCCCATCGAACTTCGTCCCGTAATAGCGTGAGCTCACGCCTTTCTCGCGGATCACGACCACGGCCATGAGCTGGTCGGCGGCAGCCTGGCTCACGATATGGACATTGCCGCCCGACTTACCGGCATTATACTCGTCCATGGCGAAGATCGAGCCGGCAGCGGCGTACAACTCCGTATTGCTGTTGAAATAGACCTCCTCGGCATCGAGCCCCGCGCCGGATGCAATATAGAATCGGGCACCTTCGGCGGCAATTTCCTCGGCTACGGTATGGCAATTCACATAGAGTGTCCCCCCGCCGCGGGCTTCGAGTTTCTCCATCGAGGCCAAACCTTTCTGGTAAACGACCGAGTTGTTGGTCAAATAGAAAGTCCCGTCAACATCAACGACACCATTCTCGCAGTTAGACAGTTCGGCGTAGGAGTTGAGCTCCAAATCATCGCTCTCTATCTTGCCGTCGTTATAAAGTTTCGCCCGGTTGGTGATTTCCATGTCATCGGCCTCCAATTCTGCGGCGGCACCGTTGTAGAACGCACAGGAATTATTGATGTCGAACGTCCCGTCGACGATGAATTTCCCTTCGTTGACCACGGCCTTGCAGGAAAAGTTCGTTTTCCCGGCCGTGAACTTACCGCCTTCGAAAACGAAAATCGCGGGGTTGGGTGCGTTCTGCTGCATGTTCGCACTTGCTTCACGGATGTACACCTCGCCGCCCGGAAGCACTGCGAGCGTCGCCTGACCGATCGTAACGGAGGAATCGAGCGTCAGTTTGCCCGCCACGTAGAGGATCGGCGAGGGGTTGGGGCTAAAGGTTCCGTTCAGGCCGATATTGCCCGTAACCTCGGCTCCTGCCGGGATATAATACTCCGCAGCTGCAAACGGGGCCCAGCTCGCACCCAGGTCGATCTTGCCGGCAGGCGTACTCCGGATGATGGCCCCCTCGGCGAAATCACCCTCGGCCTTCGCCGCGAGCCGCGGGTAGTCGGGCATCGAACTGTCGGCCGCGGCGCGCGCCATCCCGGCCATCCGGAGTAAGGGCGTCCCGGCTGCGGCCTTCATCCGCGCACCGGCGACGTTCACCGACGCTGCGACCGGTTCCATGGAGACGGCCACCGTACCGTCGGGCAGGGTAGTCTGGACATAAATGTTCCCGATCCCGGCCGGGATCGTCACCGCGGTTCCGAACACGGGGCGGGATGGCGTCACCACACCCATCGCCACGATATTGCCGTCCGAGAGGATCGGGGAGCAATACACGCGGATAACGGCATATTGGGGCGTATTGCCCGTAACACTCGGCATACCGACCGAAATATCCAGGTCGCGGGTCGTTTCCCATTTGAAGTCGGCGGGAACTGCAGACGAGGGCTCCTGCGGTTCGCCGCTGCCGGTGCCCATGTTTTTCTGGCACGAAAAGGCCAAAAACGTCGTTGCAATAGCTGCAACAGCGTAAAGTCGTTTCATAAATTGATATTTTTAATCTATCCCTTGTGCATAGTGCACATTCTTCGACACAAATATAAACATTAATTTTTCAAACCAAAACTTTTCCGCCCTTTTGTTCAACAAAAAAGGTCGAGGTAGCAACTATGGCATGCAAAACCCCGGCCGCTAAACAGTTTTTTGCAAAAAAATCGGGCCGACCGCAAGCATGAGCCGAAAAATTCCTATATTTGCACACAGGAAAACATCCGAAAGCAGAAAATGATTGCCACGACGACATACCACGACACATACGGCGGCTCGCTCCGCAGTATGACCATGGATATGATGTACATGCGCAACCGATTCCGCCGGGTGTAGATTTTCCGTGTATACGAACGACACAATCCGGCTTCAGATGAGGTCGGATTTTTTTTGTAACGACTAAAAAACAGATAGCATGGCTGAGAAAAAAATTACGTTTCGAGACATTGCAGATCCACGGAGGGCTGCAACCCGACGATCCCACGGGTGCCCGCGGTGTGGCGATATATCCCACGGCAGCATACCGTTTCAAGAGCTGCGAACACGCGGCCAACCTCTTCGACCTGAGCGAAGGGGGCAACATCTACACCCGGCTGCAAAACCCGACTACGACCGTATACGAGCAACGCATCGCCGCCCTGTACGGTGCCGTGGGGGCGCTGGCCGTCTCTTCGGGCATGTCGGCCATACTCATCGCCGTGCTCTCGCTGGCGGCCGAGGGCGACAACATCGTCGCCTCGCCGTTCCTCTACGGCGGCACCTTCACCCAGTTCCGCATTTCGCTGCGCAGGCTCGGCATCGACTGCCGCATCGCCCGAAGCGAACGCCCCGAGGACTTCGAGGCGCTGATCGACGGACGCACGAAGGCGATCTACGCCGAGAGCATGGGCAATCCCACTTGTACGGTGCCCGATCTCGAAGCACTGGGACAACTGGCCAAACGCTACGACGTGCCCTTCGTCGCGGACAATACGTTCGGTGCCGCGGGCTACCTGTGCAACCCCTTCGAATGGGGTGCGAACATCGTCGTCGACTCGGCGACCAAATGGATCAACGGCCACGGCACGGCCATGGGCGGGGTGATCGTCGACGGGGGCAATTACAACTGGGCCAACGGCAAGTTCCCGCAGATCGACGGCCCGTCGGAAGGGTATCACGGACTGAATTTCCACGAGGCATTCGGCGCGGCGGCCTTCATCGTGAAATGCCGCGTGGACGGTGTCCGCGACCTGGGCTGCTGCCCCTCGCCGTTCGACTCCTACCTGATGACGCTCGGGCTGGAAACGCTTTCGCTGCGCGTGCGGCACGAAGTCGAGTCGGCACGCAGGCTGGCCGAATACTGCCGCAACCATCCCAAAGTGGAGCGCGTGAGCTTCGTAGGCTTCGAGTCGCACCCGAGCTACGCGAACGCGAAGAAGTATTTCCGGTTCGGTTCGTCGGCCGTCTTCACCATCGAACTCAAAGGCACGCTCGACAGCACCGTGCGTTTCGTCGAATCGCTCAACCTGGCGGCACACATGGTCATGATCGGCGACTCGGTCACGGTCGTTACGCACCCGGCATCGACCACGCACAAACAGCTCAGCGACGCAGACCTCGCCGCAGCAGGCGTCACGCCGACCATGCTGCGCATCTCCGTCGGGCTGGAGAATACCGACGACCTTATCGACGACTTCGAACAGGCTTTCGCACACATCGGATAATGGAACCCAGCATTTACAAAGCACCCGGGCCGTTCGTGCTCGAAACGGGGCATACGCTGCCCGAGCTGAGGATCGCTTACCACACCTACGGCAAGCCCAATGCGGCGCATGACAACGTCGTGTGGGTATGCCATGCCCTGACGGCAAACTCGGACGTGGCGGACTGGTGGCCGCACACGGTCGAGGCGGGGTGTTTCCTGGACCCGGCACGCCACTTCGTGGTCTGCGCCAACATCCTCGGGTCGCACTACGGCACCACGGGGCCGCTGCACGTGAACCCGGAAACGGGAAGCCCCTATTACAAGGATTTCCCGCCGTTCACGATCCGCGACATCGTCCGTGCACACCGCCTGTTGGCCGGCGCGCTCGGCATCGGCCGCATCGACACGCTCGTAGGAAGTTCGGTCGGGGGATTCCAGGCCATCGAATGGGCGGTCTTGGAGCCGGAGCGCATCGGCAAACTGATCCTGATCGCCACGGCGGCCAAGGCCTCGCCCTGGACGATTGCCATCGACGAGACCCAGCGCATGGCCATCGAGGCCGACACGACGTTCGGCGAGCCGCGAGACGACGCCGGGATGGCCGGACTGGCTGCCGCACGCGCCCTGGGGCTGCTCACGTACCGGGGTTCGCTGGGATACAACCTCACGCAGCAGGACAGGGAGGAACTCCCCGCAGTACACCGCGCATCGACCTACCAGCAATATCAGGGCGAGAAACTCTGCCGGCGCTACAACGCCTACTCGTACTATGCCATACTCAACGCCTTCGACACCCACGACACGGGGCGCGGGCGCGGCGGGGTAGCAGCCGCCCTCGCACGCATCGAAGCCCGCACGGCAGTGGTCGGCATCACGACCGACATCATTTTCACCCCGGCAGAGATGCGCGAACTGCACGGCATGATCGCCGGAAGCACGTACCACGAAATAGATTCGCCGTTCGGGCACGACGGGTTCCTCGTCGAGCACGGGCAGTTGAACGACATCCTCTATCCGTTCATGAACAATCAATAAACAAGCAGCATATGAGCAAAATCAAAATCGGCCTGTTCGGGTTCGGCGTCGTCGGACAGGGAATCTACCAGGTAGTGCAGAAATCGAAGAACGCCCACGCGGAGATCGTGAAGATCTGCGTCCGCGACCCGGAAAAGCCGCGTAAGGTCGAAGTCGACAAATCCCTCTTCACGACGTCGGCCGACGAGATACTCGACAACAGGGACATCAACCTGATCGTGGAGGTGATCGACCAGGCCGATGCTGCATACAGCATCGTCAAGCGGGCCCTGCTGCGCGGCATCCCGGTCGTCTCGGGCAACAAGACCATGCTGGCGCACCACCTTCCGGAACTGATCGAGATCCAGAAGACGCACAACGTGGCGCTGCTGTACGATGCCTCGTCGTGCGGTTCGATCCCCGTCATCCGCAACCTCGAGGAGTATTACGACAACGACCTGCTGCTCGAGGTGAAGGGCATCCTGAACGGCTCGTCGAACTACATCCTCTCGCGCGTCTTCGACCACGCCGAGAGTTACGACAGCGCCCTGGCGCAGGCGCAGGCGCTCGGCTTCGCCGAAAGCGACCCGTCGTTCGACATCGAAGGCTACGATTCGCTCTTCAAGCTGGTGATCATCACCGTACATGCGCTGGGCACCTACGTCGCCCCGGAAAAGATTTTCACCTACGGTATCTCGACCATCCACGATGCGGACATCCAGTACGCCCGCGAGAAGAACGTGAAAATCAAACTGGTGGCGCAGGTCGTGAAGGTGAGCGACGAACACTTCACGATGTTCGTCATGCCGGAGTTCGTGACGCCCGCCAAGTATATCTACAGCGTCGACGACGAGTACAACGGCGTGGTGATCCGCGGCGAGTGCTACGACCGGCAGTTCATGTTCGGCAAGGGCGCCGGGAGCCTGCCCACGGCATCGTCGATCCTGAGCGACATCATGGCCCGCCTGAACAACTACCGCTACGAGTACAAGAAGCAGAACTACATGCAGAAGCCCGACTACACGACGGACATCACGCTGAAGGTCTACGTGCGGTACAAGGAGACCGACGTGCACGGCATCCTGAATTTTACGAAGGTGCACGAACAGTACACCAGCGAAGACAGCAACTACGTCATCGGCGACATCCAGCTGAGCGAACTGCTCGCCAAACGCGACCGGCTCCGGGGAAAGGACGTGTTCCTGGCCAACATCCCGATTTTCTTCCTGAACCGCGACAACTGACACGACGCGGGCACTGGGCTCCTGCGGGGTGGGACACGCATTCGCTGCGCCACCAAAAGGTCATCACGCAATGGCCTGTGCTCACCGCAGCCCCGAGGAAAACCGCACGGCGGCCTGCCTCAGGAGGGTAAAACCCGCAGTAAAAAGACGATCCCCGGCTCATCCGAGACCGGGGATCGTTCCGTTGCCGCATCCTCGGCTACGGCTATATATCCTTCACGCAGCGCAGCGAGACACCGTTTCCGGCCGGAAACGGAGCAAGCCCGGCTACGATACCGCCAGACGAATAACTCAATGCCTGATAGCCCGAACCGCCGTCTTGCGGGGTACAGCTCATCAAATAGCCTTTGGTTTCAGTAAGATAACGCCCCGTCTCCGAATTCCACATCCCGGCGCTACGGAGCAGGGAGGCATCGTATTCGGGGCTGGCGAGCATCTGTTCGATCTCGGCGCCCGTGGGGACATGCCAGCCCGGCGGACAAATCCCCTGCACCGGGGTGCCGGATGCAGCCGTCGCACCGCCCAGGGCCGTTGTGAAGCTGTAAAGCAACCCCCGTTCCGCGACATATTCGGCGTCGTTCGATCCCGCCGTACCGCGGCAAGGGTACCAGATACCGGTTCCGATCTGGGCACCGTCAGGCAGGTAACGCAGGTTCCGGGTCATCCAGACCCGTCCGCCGATCGTCGCGGTGGGGTAGTCCACACCCCCGTAGGAAAGCGTCCCGGGGTCACCACCCTCGCCGCCGCCCTCACCACCGCCGCCATCACCGCCGCCCCCTTCGCCGCTACCATCGAGCGAACCGCCGTCGCCCCAGTCGACGACTTCGCCGCTCAGTTCCACGTCGATGTCGATATTGGTCACAACGACCGACATGTCGTAGCGTTTCCCGCTTTCGAGCTGTGCCGAAGAGAGGGTTTTGCTGCGGCTCTTTCCGTCACCGGTCGCTACCGTAACCGTCAGGGTGGCCTGCTGCGGCACAAGGATGGCACGGTAGGCGGCATCGGCCGTCACTTCGAACGCCTCGACGTCGGCAGCAGCAGCCCCGCTCTTGGCCGCGGCGGAGGGCACCGTGAAATCGACCACGGCCGTCGGGACGAGTCCGCCGACCGTAACCCCCGTAACCGGGGCGTCGGAATTGTTGGTAAGGACGATCGTCAGCTGCGACATCACATGGTAAAAGAGCATCCCGACAGGTGCCGAAGATGGGGTAACCTCTTTTTTCACCGCGACCAGCAGGTCGGACGATGCACCTCCCGACGTCTGGTCTGTAGCAACGGAAAACTCCGCGGGCATTCCCTGTTCGGAGTAAGGATGGTAGGCCGTGAGCGTCGATTTTTCATTCGAATCGTTATACCACAGCAAATCCGCGGCTGTAAAGGCCGTACCGTCGTAGGTCATCAGGACATTCTGCACGTAGGTTTCCGAACCTTTGGCAATGCTCAGCCCGATGCGGTCGCCGGTATCGAAATGCAATCCCGTAACACGGGTCTGGATCGTCGGCGCGATTTTCACACAAGGCGTACCTGTGTCAGACTTTGAGCAGCCTGCCGCAAGGGCAGCGGCGGCCAAAGCCGTCAGAAGTGTTGTTTTCATCTCGCGATAATCGTAATAGGGTGTGACTTTTCAGCACAAATTTAAACCTTTTTACGTCATTCACAACACTTTCGAACAGTTTTTACAATCAATTCCGGTAATAGGATCCGTCGAGTCCGAGCGTAAAGCTATCCCGGCGCAGGAGTGTGACGACAGCCACGGCCAGCACCAGCACGGCATTGAAAAAGAAGGGGAAGCGGTCGCTGTGCGTCCCGAAAACGTGACGGAAGAGGTCTACGATAAAAGGGCAGACCATCACGGCCAGGTAATTCACCGACATGACGAACGAAAGGGCCAGCGTAGCGGAACGCGGCGGGGCGATGGTCGCCGCCTTGTCGTAAATGACAGGCTGCATGATCCCGTATCCCAGCCCGGTGCAAAGCGCCCCGAAGGCCAGCATCGCCTTGCCGTGGAAAACCCCGACACACAGCAGCCCCACACAGACCAGCACGAGCGCCACGAGGTTGACGTTCCGCTTCAAAGAGCGGATGATGTTGGCGATGAACAGCCCCGGCAGCATGATCGCAAGGAAAAACAGCGAGATCAGCACCCCGGAAAACGAGCTGTCGATCTTGTAGTCGTCGATCAGGAACGAGGCATAGAACGTCACGACCAGCACGGCGTAGGTGACGAAGAAATAGAACGCCATCAGCCCGGCGAGCTTACGGCGGTCGATCATCTTGTGGCGCAATTGGATGCTCTGTTCCGGTTCGGGGACGGAGCGCTGCCGCTTGAGCAGGAACGACAGCGCGAGCGAAATACCCGGCAGGGTATAGACCAGAAAGGGCAGATGCCAGTCCACATTGGCCAGGTAGCCCGTCACGACGGTCGCCAGCACGAGCGTCAGGTTGTTGATCGACGAGCTGTACCCCAGCTGCCGGACACGGTAATCGCCCGTAAAGTAGTCGACCACGAGCCCCGTGGAGAAGGGGATCACCATGCCGGCGCCGATGCCGAGGATGCAGCTGATGACGATGAGCCACATCATGCTCCGGGCGAAGAGGCATGCCACGCCGCTCAGGAAGAAGATCGACAGCCCGACGGCAAGGATCTTGAGCTTGTCCTTGCCGACGGAGAGCTTGCCGGCAAGCAGGACGAAGGGGATGATCAGCAGCGAGGGCAGCGACGTGAGCATCTGTATTTCAAGGTCGGTGGCCTTCGGGAAGATTTTATTCAGGTCGCCGAGGATCGGCGAGATCGCCAGCCCCGGCAGAGAGGCGATTGCCGACACCGACCATATCGCCAGCAGCACCCCGAGCGTAATCGTACCTTTGCCTGTCTTGATTTTCATTGCCAGTGGATTTACACGCCCACACAGCAAGTGTTATACCAAAGCAGGGCGGGCCGGCATGTTGCCGGCCCGCCCTGTCGTATCGGATGTACCTACCTGCCCTGCTGCTTCACACAACGCACCTGAAGGCCGTTGGCGCGGGCATAGGGCACCGAATTTTCGATGCCGGCCGAGGTGTCGAGTTTCTCGAACCAGAAATGGAGTGCCGCAGCCTGCGTGCGGGACACGGCGGTCGTCCAGTAAAGGCCTTCCCAGGGTTGCGCCTCCATGGCGTCGGAACGCACCTTGGGCAGCGGATTGTAGATATTCAGGATCTTGCCGTTGTCGTAGCGGCGGCGTCCGGCACCGATGAAAAACGATTCGGCGTTTCCGTCGGTCAGCGTCCAGCCGTATTTCGCCTCGTCGCCCACGGCCGGGGTTCCGACGATCGCCAGGTTGTCGAACGCGCCCGAGGGAGCCACGCGCCAGCCGTAGGGGCAGGGGTCGTTAACGCTCTTGTCGGCCACATTGTCGTCCGCCGACCACAACTGGTCGGAACGGCCGCTCCAAAGCCAGTCGTTGTCCGTGTCTGCCACACCCGTAATAAAGACGAGCGGGTTCCGGATGGCATATTCCATCGTTCCGGTCTCGGCGCTCGACTCGGACATTTTCAGGTAGACGCGACTGCCGCTGCCGCTGTACATCGAGGCACCGGAGCCCTCAGAGCCCTGGTAGGTATTCGGCCCGATGAACGGGTCTTTGCGGCCCCACTGGTAATATAACCCGTAGGAAGCGAGTATCTTGTCCGTCGTCGAATTGTCGTTCGCCAGGGCTCCGAGGTTGCGGTTCATCAGCGTATAGCCGTTGAAATCGACCGTACCGCCCTCCGCATCGGGGTCGTAATCAGTCGCCCAGATATGCCAGCTCCAGATAAGTTCGCCGTCAGCATCATAAGCCCCGATCACGGCGTTGCCCTGCTTGATCTTGGTGGCGTCGTCGCTGTCGGCACCGATGTAGAACGACGCCTTGCCGTCCTCGAAGTCGGCATACTGCACGAATCCCGATGCGGTCTGCCATACGACGTTCACATAAGAAGTAGCCAGCTGGGAACCGTCGCCCTTGCGCGTGGCGTCGATCAGGTAGTTCGTTTCGGGTTCCGTGACGATGTAACTGTTGGCCACCTCGGCGCTGATGTCCTTCGTCGTCACGATACCGGCGAAGAGCGTCGCCGAAACGAGCGTCCCGCCGGGGGTATAACCCGTAAAGGAGAACGAGCCGGTCTTGACGGCATCCCCGCTCTCGATGTCCTCGGCCGAAGGAGCCTTGACGGAGATCGTCGCGCCTGCCAGGTCAACGACCGCCTCGTCCCAACCGGTGGGTTTGCTCGTCGCGGACAGTGTCTTGATGTTCTGTGCCGTGAAACCGACCGTAGCCGACCCTCCGGCCTGCGCAAAGAACACCGCCGGGGAATCGAGCGTGATCTTGCCCGAATCCTTATCCTTGCTGCATGCCACGACGAAAACCGCCGCAGTCACGACCACAGCCATCAGCCTTACGAATCCTCTCATATTACTCAAATTTACCGAAATTCAGTTAAAAAAATCTTTGCAAAGATACCAAAAAGCGGGATAAATCCTACAAGGACATCCCAAATTATTCATTTGGGAATAATTATTGCCGCCTACTCCCTAACGAATTATAAATGCAAATAGTATGTCCAAATTGAAAATTGAAACGGGAAGTTCGCCCGCCGGGGAGCGTTTCAGCATCACGGTGACCGAAGAGGGCCCTTACCTGGTCTACGGAAGGCCGCCGCTGGCCGAACAGTTCATCATGCCCAACGAGTCCAACGAAAGCTGGTATTTCCAGCAGGGCAGGCTTTTTTCGACCGAGGCGGAACCCACGGCGATCTGCCGCTGCGGCGCATCACACCGCAAGCCCTATTGCGACGGTTCGCACGAGAAGGCTGACTGGGATCCCCGCCTCACGGCACGTCCGGACGCCCTGCTCGACGGGGCCGAGGTGATCGACGGGGGCACGCTCCAGATGACGGACAACGAGAAATACTGCGTCTTCGCACGTTTCTGCCACCCGCACGGCGATGCGTGGACACTGACCGAGACATCCGACGATCCCGAAGCCCGCAAGCTGGCCATCCGCGAGGCCTCGATGTGCCCCAGCGGCCGTCTGATGGCGTGGGACAAGGAGACGATGAAACCCTTCGAGTTCCGTTTCGAACCGAGCCTGGGGCTGATCGAGGACATCACGATCGGCGCCAGCGGAGGGCTGTGGATACGGGGCGGGATACCCATGCGGCGCGAGGGCGGGCAGACCTACGAGATCCGGAACCGCGTCGTGGCATGCCGCTGCGGGCAGTCGGCCAACAAACCCTATTGCGACGGCACCCACGCCTCGATCAAGTGGAAGGACGACCTGGCAGGCGAACCCGTCGGCGAAACCCTGCCCGAAGAGGTATACTGAGAGATCGCCGCACGGCACTGCGACAGGCAGCACGGCACCGCGCAACCGGAACGACGGCAGAGCTGTGCCGGCAGGGGTAACGGGCCTGCTGCACACGGAAAGAGGGACGCACACGCGTCCCTCTTGTATTACAACACATTGCAAAGTTTACCTACACAAAAACTCGATGTAATCGCAGATGGCTTTCGTACAAACGGGACAAAACTCGTCCGTCCGGTGCAGGTTGTTCATCAGGCAGTTCCGCCACGGGCGATAGACCCCCTTCGCAGCATAACCGCCGCCCTCGAAAACCCCTACGACCCCCTCGTACTCAGGGGTGTCGGGCGTCGGAACGGGCGTCCCGGCCGGCACCATCGCTTTCCAGAACTTGTCCTCGAACCCGACGAGCGTTGTCAGGTTCGCCTCCCACGGCTCGATGTCCCGGGCATACATGTCGTCGTAGGAGGTCGTGCCGACATACTCGTCGCCCAGCCCCAGCAGCAGGTGCCCGAATTCGTGGACGTAAATCTTCCCGGTGCGCGTAGGGTGGTGTGCGGCGCTGATGCCATAGAAGTTGAAGATACCGCCACCCCCGTATTTCTGGGTGTTGGACAACACATAGATATAGTCATAAGGGACATGCGCCGCGATGTCGCGCAGGCGCTGGAAGTCGTCGACCATCTGGTAGCGCTCCGAGCCGAACGTATAGAAAGAGGCCCCGCAGGCCGTGTTGCGCCACACGCGCTCGCCGGGGATCGTCACGCCCGAATCGGCGGACGGCGCCCACACGGCGCGGATATTGAACCGCGAAGCGTATTCCCTGAAAGGCGAATAACTGAAAAATTCGCGTGCGAATTCACGGCAGGCCGCTTCGAATTTCGCCCGCTCCCCGGCGCCATACCCCTCGGGCAGCAGCACGATGTCGACACGATGTGCGGGGTTGCCGTTATATGCCACCTCGAAAGTCTCGTAGCGGGGCGTGAACTGCGCGACATCTTATAGTAATCCATCACGCCCAGATTTCCGCTGCGGAACGCTTCGGCCATAGCCAGCGGCACCTCGGCTTCGGCCAGGATCACCTTGCGCGGGCATCCTGAGCCTTGGCCTTGTTCTCCTGCTCGAGTGCGACGGCCATGGCACGGCGCTCCTCGGCCTTGGCCTGGGCGATGTTCTTGTCGGCTGCGCCTGGTCCATCTGCAACTGGGCGCCGATATTCTTACCTACGTCTATATCCGCGATGTCGATCGAGAGGATTTCGAACGCCGTACCCGCATCCAGGCCCTTCTCGAGCACGACGCGCGAGATCGAATCGGGATTCGAGCACGATCTTGTGCGACTGTGCCGAGCCGATCGACGAGACGATACCCTCGCCGACACGTGCCAGCACCGTCTCCTCACCGGCACCGCCGACCAGCTGCTTGATATTGGCACCGCACCGTGACGCGCGCCTTGGCGATCAGCTGAATACCGTCCTTGGCCACGGCCGCTACGGGAGGCGTGTTGATGACCTTGGGGTTCACCGACATCTGCACGGCTTCGAACACGTCGCGGCCCGCCAGGTCGATGGCCGTAGCCATCTTGAAATCGAGCATGATATTGGCTTTCTGGGCCGATACCAGCGCATGCACCACGCTGGTGACATTGCCGCCCGCAAGGTAATGCGCCTCGAGTTCGTTGGGGTTGAGTTCCAGCCCGGCCTTCGTGCTCTCGATCATCGACGATACGATCGTCGAGGGCGGCACCTTGCGCCAGCGCATCAGAATGAGTTGCAGCAGGCTGATCCTTACGCCCGACACCAATGCCGAGAACCACAGTCCCACCGGGATGAAATAGAAGATGAGCCAGATAGCGCCCGGAGCGTGCCCGTGCACGTACCCAGGTCTTGCTGCCGCCACAAGTCCCGGACTTCGGCCTTCCCGCCGATCCCGAGTTCCCGCAGGTCGAATTCGAATTCGTAGTTCTGCTCCTGGATGGCTTCCGCCTCGTCCTGATCCCACAGCACGAAATAGGGATCCAACTGGAAAAATCCCAGCGCATACGAACCGTCGCAGAGTTTTTTGTACCACACCTGCCCGTTGGGAACGACCCGTTTGACGGCGGGGGCGACCAGCGGATCCTGGTTCACGGCGATCACTTCGGAATTGGTCAGCAGCCCGAGCGTGAAGTCGTCTATCGCCCGCATGTCGCAACCGATCAGCAGCGGGGCGGAGAGGACGGCCCACAGCGAAATATGGGCATATTGTTCGTCGGGGGTCAGCTCGGATTCGTGGGCATCGGCACCCCAGCCGTGTCCCAGCCGGCCGACCACCAGCATATCGGGGTCGTTGTACCTGCCCGGGGCCGTGGCCTGCGCGCAAACGTCCTGGAAACAGCCGATCGCCGTCACCACGTTCCATTCATCGGTGATGTCGCGGGTCGTACGCCACAGGTTGCCGCCGGCTTCGGCGCCCCAGTTCCACACGTTGGGAGCCCCGTAGCCCACGCAGTAGACGATATCCCGGTCGACCTGATCCAGCGCCTTGCGCATGACCACGTAGGGTTCCTGGATCGTCTTTTCCTCGGAGTCCCTTTCGATTTGCAGGTAGCCGCAATAGTCGTGTTTGAGGTAATCCACGCCCCATTCGGCCCAAGTCCGGGCGTCGGTGAGTTCATGCCGGTAGCTCCCCGGATAATTTCCGCAGGTCGTGGGCCCGGGCGAGGAGTAGATGCCGAATTTGAGCCCAAGGGAGTGGACGTAGTCGCTGAGGCCTTTGAAATCCGGGAATTTTTCGTTCGGGAGGAGCCTGCCGTCGGCCGAACGCGTATCCGCCGGCCATCCGTCGTCGATATTGACATACGTCCATCCGTAGGCCAGGAGTTTTTCGTGCATGGCGCGGGCGGCATCGCGCACCTTCGCGTCGTCGACCGAGAACCCCCAGCAATTCCAGCTGTTCCAGCCCATGGGCGGAGTCAGGGCGATTTGCGGCCCTATTTTCAGCAATATCTCCCGTTCGGCTTTCCCGAGGGCATTCTCCGCTGTCAGCAGCACCCTGAAATCCCCTTCGGCGGGCACACGGCCCGTTATCAGGCCCGTACGGGGATCGAGCTCCAGCCCTTCGGGAAGCCCCTGCGCCCCGTACGCCATCGGGCGTTTGCCGCTGGCCATGACAGGCATCAGAAAGGGATTGCCCGGGCGGGCGCCGTATACGAGCGGATTGTTGATCTGCGGCGTTTCGGGGCTCGCGGGGGTCAGGATATATTTACCCTTGGAGATTGGCCTGGCCCAGACGGACAGGGGCTCCACCTCTCCGCGCGTGGTGATCTTCACCTCCAGCCAGTCGGCATGGTCGTACATGATCCCGTCGCCGGCCTCCTCGACCAGCAGCAGGACTTTGTCCAGGCCGGACAAGTCGACGTCGAACGCACGGGCAGCATCGCCCTTGCGCATCACACCGCTGTCCCACAGCACCTTCCGGTCGCCGAGGATTTTGAACCGGTGTTTCCCGGCGAACAGGTTTTTATCATCCGCGCCCACCGCCCCGGCGATGGAGACGGCATCGCCGCCGAGCCCGAACAGCATACGGCTGATCGAATGGGTTCCCACGCCGCGGCCGTAAACGACGCCGCCCACCGTGAGGGGAGTATCCAGCACCGAGCGGTCGGCCTGCGGCAAGCCCCAGTCCTGAATGCAGCACGAGAGATCCAGCTCGTCCAGCCAGACCTCCTTCGTTCCCTGCGCCCGGGAATCGCAAGCCATCCCCACGACGGCCAGCAATGCAAAGAATCTGAGATATCCCATCCCCGTCCGATTATCCGGCTAAGCGTGCCGATCCTTCACGGTCTTTACGATGACGCTGAAATTCTCGAAGCCCACGACTTCGACCTCCCGGCGCGGGTCGACATAGGCCGTCAGCGACTTGGCCTCGTAGACCTTGCCGCCGACCTCGACCGTACCCATCGGAGAAAGGCGCGAAAGGGTCATGCCGCGGTCGCCCACCTGCAATTCCTGGTCGGGGGTCGAGGGCATACTCGACGAGTCGACCCTCTGTTTGAGCGAAAAGCGCTGCCAGGTCTTGGCGCGCAGGGAAATAATCGTGGCGACGAGCGAAAGCAGGAGGATAGCCAGGATGACTACGACCCCGGCTACGGTGCCGTAATCGCGGAAAGCGAGGTAGATGGAACTGCCGTAGCAAACCAGCGCCAGGATGGCACCGATCGACACGCCGGGCAGCAGCACCAATTCCGCCACCAGGAAAAGCAGTCCCAATACGATCAGGAGTATGATATAGAACATCGTCATAAGGAGTTGTTGAACATTGCACTAAAGATAGGCAATAAATTCAATTATTCCGCAATTTCGGCGACTTTTATTTCCAAAGACGGGTCTGCCTGTATTATTGCGGCGGCCACGCGGTCGGCCACGGCCTTGTCGTCGAACATCCCCACCACGAACAACTGCTGTCCCACGCGCGAGAGTTCGCACCCCTCGGCCGCCTCGGTGATAACGGTCTTGACAACGTCGGGCAGTGCCTCCGTACCGGTGATTTCGACCCGGTAGGCAATCTGCTGCGCCTCGGGGTCACGCGAAAGGTTGCGGTAGGCGCCGTCCGTCCACACCACGATTTCGGGGCGGACGAAGCCTTTGGATTTCAACAGTTTTTGCGCGGCCTCGGCCTCCTCCCGGGTTGCGAAGCCCCCGGCATAGTAACACCATTTCTTATCCTCGCCGACCAGATAGGAGAGCGGATACGCCCCCCGGAACGTGGAGACGGCACGCTTGGTATTGAACGTGCCCAGCAGGATACGGTAGATCGTCCCGTGCTCGTAGACCCTGCACTCGGGGATCGGGTGCTGGTAGCTGTATTTTGGCGTTGCGGAGAACGCGATACTGTCGTAGTCGAGGAAATAGCGCTGCGCCACGTCGATACGGGGCAGGCGGAAGTCGATGCCATCCAATTGCGCAGCCACGCCGCGCAGCGAGTCGCGGGCGGAAGTGAGCCCCAACAGGCCGGCCACGGCCGTCTCGTAGCCCACGAGGACTTTCTTGCGCAGGAAATAATCGGCCACGGCATCCGAAGCGACCTCGCCGCGCAGTGCCGAGAGTTCGCGGGCAGCCCCGGAAAGCCGCTTCTCCTCACGCGCCAGGATGGCATCCTGCCCCAGTTTGTCCATCAGATAGCCATAGGCATACCCTTTGTTGTCGGCGATATAATTCCATGCCTCGGCGAGCGAATCGGCCAGCACGCGGTTGAAGCCCTGCAACGTATTGTAGCGGTCGTAAATCTCGCCCGCATCCGCCTCGGTCTGCGCCGCGGCATAGGCCTCGGCCAGTTCGCAGATCGTCCCGTAGTTGGCAAAATAGCGGTTCACATAGTCCACGGCGTCCAGCTCCAGCCCCTGCGCCCTGCGCAGGGCCGCATAATCGGCCTCGGGCAGCTGCTCGCGGAAATAGGGGTTGAAAACCAGGTTGCGCACCTTGAGCGAGTCGGGGATCGCCCCTGCGGGATTTCCGCGGCAGGCCCCGCCGGCTGCGACGCCGCCCCGTTCAGGTTGGCGAGCACCCACTCCTGCTCGATGGTGTTGATCTTGTCGATCAGGCGCCCCTTGGCATTGCGCACTTCGAATATCCGGCTTTCGAGCTGCAGGATCTCCTGCGAATAGCGCTGCCTGTTCGCGGGGTCTTCGCGCAACTGTTGCCGGGCGCGTTCCACGGCATTGACGATCGAATCTTCGCGGATCTGCAACTGCGCATCCTGTTCCAGAAGCGACATGTACTCCCGGTTGCCCTCGAGCCCCGCGATACGGGGTTCCACGCGAACCTGCTGCGCACAGAGGTCTCCCGCCGCCAGCAGCGCCGCACATAACACTATATAAACCTTACGAAATACCATCTCGGTTACCTCCACCATTTAATGAAAAAGAGTTGTATGAATCCGAATATTTCCAGACGCCCCAACAGCATCAGCAGCGAATTGGAGAGCTTGAACACCCCGGGAAGCGCCGAAAAATTGTCCATCGAGCCGACCTCGCCGAAGCCCGGGCCGACGTTGCCGATCGACGCCACGGCCCCCGAGAAACTGGTCATCAGGTCGACGCCGAATATCGTCCCGAAAACCGTGCCGGCGAGTATCAGCATCAGGTACGCCACGATGAATATCATGACCGAATGAAGCGCCTCCGTTTCCTGGATAACGCCGTCGAGGCGGATGCGGATGATCGCATTGGGATGCTGCTGCTGCCGCAGCCGCGTGCGCATCATCTTCATGGCCAGCACCAGCCGGTTGGTCTTGATACCGCCCGCCGTAGATCCGGCGCAGGCACACACGATCGAGCCGAAAATCAGCAGGATGACCGCGAACGAAGTCCACTGGTTGGAATCGGCCGTCGCAAACCCGGTCGTCGTCACCACCGACACGAACTGGAAAAGCCCGTGGCGGAAAGCCGACGTGAAGGCGGGGTAGATATCCGCGGCATAGAGGCTGACGGCGATCAGCAGCCCGCCCGCGAACAGCATGCCGAGGTACCAGCGCGTCACTTCCGAACGGAATATGTTGCTGCGCTTGCCCGTCACCGTGGCATAGATCAGTCCGAAGTGGATACCCGCCGTAGCCATGGCGAAGATCAGGATCGTGTCGATCATCGGACTGTTGAAATAGGCGACGCTGGCGTTCTTGGTCGAAAAACCGCTCGTGGCGCACGCCGACATGGCGTGGCAGAGCGAATCGAACCAGTTCATGCCCGCCATTTTGAGCAGCACCGTCGACAGCACCGTAAGCCCCACATAGACCACCAGCAGTATCTGCACGATGATCTGCGTGCGGTAACGGTAATTGTCCTTGGCGAGCGTCGAGAGCTCGACATTCGACAGCGTCAGCTTATTGCGGCCCAGCGAGGGCAGGATCAGCAGCGCGAACATCACCACGCCCATACCGCCGACCCAGGTCGTCGAGAAACGCCAGAACTGCAACCCCCGGGGCAGCGCCTCGACATCGTTCAGGATCGTCGATCCGGTGGTCGTAAAGCCCGAAACGCTTTCGAACCAAGCGTTTACCAGGCTGAACTCCCCGCCCCAGATCAGGTAGGGGAATGTCCCGACCACACAGGCCACCAGCCACGAGCCGACCACCACGCAGAAGCCCTCTTTGTTGGTGATCTGCTCCGTACGTTCCACGAAAATCAGCGGGAAAGCCCCCAGCAGGGCCGTGAGCAACGACGACAGGAGCAGCGGGTAGAACGCCGAGTCCATGCCGCTGACGTAGGAGATACCCGCCGACAGGAGCATGAACAGCGCGATGAATATCATCACGACCCCGACATATCGCAATACCACGTCTACTCGCATCGCATCAGGCTTTCGGTTGCTTGGAAATGGTGATCAGCGTCTCGATCTTCTCTTTGAGCTCCAGCATTTCGTCCTTGCAGTCGGCCTTGACGACGAACGGCACGCGGAACGAAAGGTAATCGCCCAGCCCCTTGTTCATGCGCAGGATGGGGTTGACACAGTAGACGGACATGAAATAATAGAGCATCAGCACGATGGCGATCATCACCGCCAGTGAGATCAGCACGGGCGTCACGGCCCGGTAGGCGTTCTTCTTCATCTGCTCGGCACGCGGAGCCAGCGAACTCTGCGTCGAAGTCATATAGTTCTTGATGGCCGACGTGAGGCGCCCGTAGAGCGCCACGTACTCGTCGTTATACCATTTGACCCCCACGGAATCGGGTAAAACGGGCCCCGGCACCTCCGGCGCAGCGGTTCCGAAGGCCAGATAGTTGTCGGTCAGCAGGCGCAGCTCGGTCGTCGCGAAGGCGAGCGAGTCGAGGAACGACTTTTCGAGCGCCTCGTCCTGTGCCACGAGCAGCGTACCAGGAACTCGTAGGTCGTACGGAAATCGGACTCCGTCTCACCGGGAAAACCGACGATCACGTCGATCCCGATAAAGGCGTCCGGCATCAGGCGCCGCACGGCCTCGATCCGCTCGGCGAATTTTTCGGTCGTATAGCGGCGGCGCATCCGTGCAAGCACGCTGTCCGAACCGCTCTGAAGCGGGATATGAAAGTGATGCTGGAATTTAGGTGACGAAGCGCAAAACGCTATTATCTCATCCGTTAAAAGATTCGGCTCTATCGAAGATATACGGTAGCGTTCGATGCCTTCGACTTCGTTCAGGGCCCGCAGCAGATCGATGAACCGCTCACCCGTCGTGCGTCCGAAATCGCCCGTATTGATCCCCGTGATGACGATCTCCCGCTGTCCCGCAGCGGCGATTTGTTCGGCTTCCTTCACCAGGTCGGCGATCGGCATATTGCGGCTGGCACCCCGCGCATAGTGGATCGTACAGTAGGCGCACTTATAGTCGCAGCCGTCCTGCACTTTCAGGAACGCGCGGGTACGGTCGCCGCTCGAAAAGGCGGCGAAGAAATTGGTCAGCTCCTCCGCGTCGCAACTGGTGAACTGTGCGGGCCCCTTGCCCGCAAGAGCCGCTACACGCCTGAAAAGTTCGCCCTTGTCGTTGTTGCTCAGCACCAGATCGACCCCTTCGATCGAGGCGATTTCCTGCGGTTTGAGCTGAGCGTAACATCCCGTCACGGCAATGATCGCTTCGGGATTGCGCCGATGCAGCCTGCGGATCAGGTTGCGGCATTTCTTGTCGGCGTGTTCGGTCACCGAACAACTGTTGATGACCGAAATATCCGCCGCTTCCGAAACCCCGACCCGGATGAAGCCGCCCGCTTCGAATTCACGGGCGAGGGTAGAGCTCTCCGAAAAGTTGAGCTTGCAGCCCAAGGTGTGAAAATTGACTCTGCGTCGCTGCATATTTCTGCTGTAAATTTGAGCGAAAGTACGAAAAACTATGCGAATCCGACCATTTTATCGGCAAAAATCACACACACGTCCGGATAAAAGAGCAGGGGCGCCCTGCAACGGGCACCCCTGCGGCATACGTAAAACAGAGCGGTCTATTCCTCTCTCACGGGTTGCATCACGGCTCCGCCCACAGGCTGTACGGGCCGGTTTTCCCACAGATCGCCGAAAGATCTCATCGACCGGCAACTGCCGCGCGTGTGCATGGCGGACGGCAACTGCGGTTTGTTATCGGTCTTGATCCACTGCAGGGCAAGGTATCCGAGCTGATCCATCATCGTACCGAATTCACCCGGATAAATCGCCGAATCATCGATTTGGACATCGGGTGTGAAGCCATCCGAGTAATCCCGGAAGCCCTTGGCATTTTCAATATAGAACGAAACGGGGAAAAGCAGGAAATCGTAATTGTGAAACGAGCGGACCACACCTTCCATACCTACGTTCTTACCGTTAGTGGGCATCCCGATAAGATTGACCTCAATATCAAGGCCGCGCAGACCGTTGATGACCATTTCGCTCGCCGAAGCAGTCGTTTCGCTCACCAGGACATAGATTTTCTTCAAGCCCAAAGCATGTTGCAAGGCTCTTTCGATCGGTTCGTACACGCTTTCGAACGTCTCCTTGACGCCGATCTTGTAGTCGCCACTCTCTCCGGCCTCCGTGCGGTCCTCGTTGAACGTCATATGAGCATAGAGCTGTCCCTTGTACGCCTCACCTGCGATAAGCGTACCGAGCACAGTACTCGAAAGCACATCGCCACCGTTGTTGTAACGCAGATCGAGGATCAGGTCGGTGACATTCTGTGCACGGAAACGGTCGAAAGCGGCTATCAACTCCTCATCGTAATCGACATCGAAGCCCATATAGAGCAGATAACCGGCCTTCTTGTCCGACTCTTCGATTTCGACCACTTTATCCATATAGATAGCCGGACTGGTGAAGGTCGCACTTCCGAGTTGCACATTCCCTTTCGGGGTAAGCACAGGAGTAGTCCCGTTGTCGGTCCACGTGACACTGTTCACCGTAACATCGACCGCACCGTCGTACACGGCCCGGCCCAAACTCTGATAGTTGCTTTCGGTCACCTCCTCGCCATTGACCGCCGTGATGAAGTCGCCGCGCACGAGACCGGCTTCCGCAGCCGGCGTTCCGGGGATGACGACCATGACCACAATTCCGATATAATCGTCCCCGAGTCGGGTCGCATCCAACAGATAGATACCCGAACCGACATACGCCTCGCCGGGAGTACGCGACAGAGGCGCATCGCTTTCCAAACGCGAATAGTAATACATACGTTTCTGCCCCTGCCAATGACCGTCTTCGCGGTTCACCTCGTCCTGAGCGGCTACACCGTCGAGAATCGAGAAGAAAAAGAAGTCATAACAAAGACTGTAATCGAGCGAAACATTCTCGATGGCACGATTCCAGAGATAACGGCTCTTCATGTACTCGGCAACCCATTCGTTCACGCTGCGGTATTTTCCGTCCCCCTGCTCAATTAATCCTTTGCCCTGCTTCACCACGAACGAAACCGGCGAAGCATATCCCCACACACTGACGGTAATCGTCGCGGAACGAGCTTCGGCCCGGGTATTTTTGGCAACTTTCAGACGCAGCAACGATTCGCCCGCCATACCCGAACCGGTTTGCACTTCGCACCAGTCAGCCGAACTCCGGGCAGTCCAATCGCTTGCGGCGGCAAACGTGTAATTAAGCACCCCGCCTTCGATCTCGACCTGGTTTTCGGCACTCCAGGCTGCATCGGCGATTCCATTGCCCGCAAGAAGCTCTTCATCGTCGCTGCACGACACGCCGGCCGTCAGCACCAGCAGTACGACCAGCATCCATCCGAATAAATTCTTCATAACACAAGTTTTTTAGGATTAACGCATCAATCGTTCAGCCACAGCTCGACGGTTGTCCACTGCAGGTGACGCTCCGAGGTTTACGGTCACGCGCTCGGGCATGGAGAGATGTCGCACGCTCTTCACGGCAGCAGGCTCGGGCCCCTGATCGGCATCGCGCTTCAGCACGATCTCTTCCGACGCTGCGAACACCATGTCGCCCCACCACTGACTCGTACCCGACAACACACCGGGATAGTAGGTAAAGGTACCGTAATCGGTTTCTTCGACCAACTTCTTGATCGTCACTGTCAGATCATCCGACACCTCGACAGGGAAGCTGCGTACCGCATCCGTATAGCGGTCGCTAGTCGGACGTTTGGCGAAAGCGTGGAAATAGTATTGCTTACCATCGAAATTCAACATCGTGTAATCCAGTTCGTTGTTCACAGGCAGACTCGTCGAAATCGTTTCGTCGCTGGTGAACTCGATGAACCACTTCGGCCCGTAATTCGCATTGGCCTCCTCTTCGGTCGCTGCCCAGCCGTTGGCGAGCAGCTCTTCGGGGCTGGCATAATCCACTCCGCACGGCGCGAAGCCCAGAACGACCAGACGGTTCAGATCGGAATAGGCTTTCTCGGTAGCTTCGTTCACACCCGTAGCGATGGTAACGGAGAAAGTGACCGGATCACCGTTGCTGTCTTTGGTCGTCGCAGTGTATTTGCCGGGCAGCTTCGCACGCAGCTCCCCGCCTTGCTGCGGCGGTAAAAGGGTGGTGAACTCCACTATTTCGGAAACGCCCACACCTTCTGCGTTGGTCGCATAAACGCCGAACTCGTACTCGGTATTGGGCAGCAGCTCTCCACTCTCGATGACAAGTCCCTCTTCGCTCATAGCCGCAGCCACCTCCTGTTCGGTAAGCTGCTGCGTACCGTTGTTGTAAATGACATCGCCGGCCGTAAGATTCTCATTACCGGGGCGGCCGAGCACTTCGTCGATGGAGCCCTTCGGGAAAACACCGGCCGTCATCGCTACCGCATAAGTCGCATTGACCTTGAAAGCGGCCTTGTTCCACGGAGTTTCGACAGTCTGTGTTTCGACGGCCAAAGTCGGTTTCGGGCCTGTAGGCTCTCCCGTCGTGAAGTCGTAAAGCAGAACCTTTTCGCGCAACTCCTTGTCGAAGCCCACGATACCCACCTGATATTCGGTATTGGGTTTGAGTCCCGTCGCATTGACGGTGATAGCCTTCGTACTCTCGTTCGTAAGATCGTCCCAGTGGCCGATGATCATGCGACGCACGGAAGCCTCTCCCTCGAAAGCGGTATAATCGAAATCTGCCCGAGAAGCAACCAAATAGCGGAAACGCTCGATTCCCTCCTCCGGCTCGATGGCAATATCGGCCGTCATCGAACCGATGTTACCCACGGAAACCTCGAAGTCGTAAGGCGCGACACCGGCCTTCTTGGTTTTGAAGAGGAGCGACTTCACAGCCGACTCTGCGACCTGGCCATTCTCGTCCACTTCACCGGCAATGATGATAAACTCCATGTCGGAATAGATATCCTGACGAAAATCGACGATATCGAAGAAAGTGGTATCGAAATTATAGGTTTGATCCTCGGTCGCTTCCGCACCGAAAGCACTTACATACGAATGCAGGCTTCCTCCGATTAAACTTACGATGTAATCGTAGTCGGACTTCGAAAGGCAGACGTGCTTGTACTTGGCCACGCCCTTCGGGCTTCATGATATGATAAGCGAAAGAAGTAGTCTTGACACTTTCGAGCGTAATCATGTCGGTATAGGGAACATGCGTATCGATCACCTCGGAAGCGAGATCGCTGTAAACTAAAGGATTGATGTTGCGTACCGCAACATAAAGATTGTATTCCGTGTCGCCGGCAAGATCGTTCAGATCGACCTTTACTGTTTTCTCTCCTTCGAAATAACGGACAGGTCCTCTTTCGAAGAGCGCCTCCGCATCGGCGATCGTTTCTGCAGCCGGCAATAAGGCATAGACATAGTCGGAGGCATTGTTCGTATTGATTGTAAATGAAGCCGTTGTACGATTTACTTCATCTACGCTGACATCAACTGTGGGGGGGGGAGTTGTGGGTCTTTGTTTTCGACACCGTCATCACTGCACCCCGACAGTCCGCACGCTGCCAGCAATGCCAATCCGGTCAAACCGAGAAATAAAGATGTACGCATAAATGTAAAAATTTAAGAGATTAAAGATTGGTTTTGCGAATGCCGAAGAACCTATGAACAAGCATTCGTATTCAAATATACGAAAAAAAATGATATGACGCACCGAATATTCGATTTTTTTAATGTCTTTCACCAAAAAGCATACGAATTCCGGTGTATGCACAGCCTGTCTTCCGACCGATACCGCTCTCTGCGGCAACAAAGCACGGGCCCCGCAAATCGGACGGAACAAAATACGGATGCTGCGATATAAAACGGCTCCCGGTTCTATTTTTTTGTAAAAAATCCGTAAATTTGCAAACTAATGATTAGCGCACCATGGAGTTTTTCAACGACCTTGTCCGATACAGCTACCTCAATCACGCTTTTTGGGCGTGCATCCTGTCGGGCATTACGTGCGGAATCATCGGCACTTACGTCGTCTGCCGGCGACTGGTCTTCCTCAGCGGCGGCATCACGCACTCCTCGTTCGGCGGACTGGGCATCGCTTTCTACCTCGGAATCAATCCGATTCTGGGCGCGATGGTCTTCGCCGTTCTCTCGGCGCTGGGCATCGAATGGGCCGGCAACCGGGGCCGCATCCGCGAGGATTCGGCCATCGGCATCATCTGGTCGGTAGGTATGGCTATCGGCGTACTGTTCATGAGCCTGCGCCCGGGCTACACATCGGGCGACCTCTCGAATTTCCTGTTCGGCAGCATCGTAACGGTCACCCGCACCGATGTCCAGGCGCTCGCCGTTCTGACGCTCGTGGTAACTGTCGGCACGCTCCTCTGGCTGCGTCCGGTCATGTACGTGGCTTTCGACCGCGACTTCGCCCGCAGCCGCGGCATCCCGACGCGCGTGATCTCCTACGCCATGGCGGCGCTGGTCGCCGTCACGATCGTCCTCTCGATCCGCATCATGGGCATCGTGCTGCTCATCTCGCTGCTGACTATTCCCGTAACGATCGTCAATACGTTCACCAAATCCTTCCGCACGCTCGCACCGGCCGCCGCAGCCGTCGCCGTCGCGGGGAACCTCGCGGGACTCGCCCTGAGCTACAATTTCGAAGTTTCGCCCGGTGCGGCCATAATATTTACCCTGACCGTTACGCTTATTTTAGTAAAACTGCTAACTTTGCTCGTCAAAAAACGCCGCCGCGCCGATGAAAACCATCTATAAACTCGTTCTCAAGTCCTATCTGGGACCCATGGTGCTGACGTTCTTCATCATTATGTTCGTGCTGATGATGAATGTACTGTGGCGCTACATCGACGAGCTGGTCGGCAAAGGACTCGATCCCGGTACGATCATCGAACTGCTCTGCTACGCCACGATCAACATGATCCCGATGGCTCTGCCGCTCGCCACGCTGCTGGCGGCCATTATGACCATGGGTAATCTGGGCGAAAACTACGAGCTGCTCGCTATGAAGTCGGCGGGGATGTCGCTGCCTAAGATCATGAGGCCGCTGCTCGTGGTCGTAAGTATATTGGCTGTCGGCAGCTTCTTCATCGCCAACAACTTAGTGCCATACGCCAACAAAAAATTTTTCCGTACGATATACGACATTCGCCAGATGAACCAGACCCTCGAGTTTCAGGACGGGCTCTTCTTCAACGGCATCGACGGCATGAGCATCCGCGTCGGACACCAGAATCAGGAAACAGGGCTGCTGACCGACGTACTGATTTACGACAACCGCAACGCATCGGGCAATATGACCACGACCGTCGCCGATTCGGGCTATATCCGGCTCTCGGACGACAAGCGCTTTCTGGAGATCACGCTCTTCAACGGCGAACGCTACGAACAGACCCGAAATTCGAGTCAGTGGTACAACAAAAGTTCCCTGCAACGCAATAAATTCGAGCTTCAGAAAGCCAATATTTCCATTTCGGGATTCGAAATGCAGCGCACGGATGCCGATCTGTTCAACAACGCCCAGACCAAAAACATCTCCGAGCTGCAATACGAAATCGACACGCTGACACAGCAGGTCAATTCGGCGACGACCCGATCCTATGACCCGTTGCTCAAGGAGCGTATCTTCGTGCGGGATACGACCGTCATAACCGACCGAAACGATTCGGTGGCCGTGGAAAAACGGAATTTCAGGCCGATAGACGCCATCGACTCCCTGGCGACTCTCGACCTGCGCTCCAAGGACCGAATCTGGAGCCAGGCCGTTTCGGCCGCACGCAACTCCCGGTCTATGTTCTCGTTCGACGAATCGCAGGCCAAAAATGCGCTCAACCAGCTCTACCGCAGCAAGGTCGAATGGCACAAGAAATTGGCGCTTCCGGTGACGATCATCATCTTCTTCCTGATCGGAGCACCACTGGGCGCTATCGTCCGCAGAGGCGGTCTGGGTATGCCGATCGTAATCTCGGTCATCTTCTTCGTCATCTACTACATTATCAGCAGTTCGGGCGAAAAGATGGCCAAAGAGGGTACATGGGAGGCATTCTACGGCACGTGGCTCTCGGCCTTCGTACTGGCGCCCGTCGCCATCTACCTCACATACAAGGCCACGAACGACTCGGGGCTGCTCGACGTGGATTGGTACGTCGTAAAATTCAAGAAAATCAAGGAGAAGATCTCCGGGATATTCGCACGTTTCGCACATAAAAACAAAAAATAAAATAGACCATGAAAAACGAAAAAGTACTGAATACGATAGAAGAAGCCATCGAGGATTTCCGCCAGGGAAAAATCGTCATCGTCGTCGATGACGAAGACCGGGAAAACGAAGGCGACTTCATCATAGCAGCCGAGAAGGTGACGCCCGAAATCGTCAATTTCATGCTCAAGAACGGTCGCGGTGTGTTGTGTGCCCCGCTTTCCGAAGAGCGCTGCGCACAGCTCGAACTCAACATGATGGAGCCGAACAACACCTCGCTGCTCGGCACGCCGTTCACCGTGACGGTCGATCTGTTGGGCGAAGGCTGCACTACGGGCGTTTCGATCCACGACCGCGCGGCGACCCTGCGGGCACTGGCCGACCCGAAGACCAAACCCTCCGACCTGGGGCGTCCGGGGCACATCAACCCGCTCCGAGCCCGTCAGAAAGGCGTTCTGCGCCGTCCGGGACATACCGAAGCCGCCGTGGACCTGGCTCGACTGGCCGGACTGCAACCCGCCGGAGCACTGATCGAGATCATGAACGAAGACGGTTCGATGGCCCGCCTGCCGCAACTGCTCGAAGTGGCGGAGAAATACGGCCTGAAGATCATTTCGATCGCCGACCTGATCGCCTACCGCCTGCGCAACGAATCGATCGTAGAACGCGGTGAAACCGTCGACCTGCCGACCGCATACGGCATGTTCAAAATCACCGTGTTCCGGCAGAAGAGCAACGGGCTGGAGCATGTGGCGCTCACCAAAGGCGAGTGGACGGAGGACGAACCGGTGCTGACACGCGTGCACTCGTCATGCGCCACGGGCGACATCTTCGGCTCGTGCCGCTGCGACTGCGGCGACCAGCTGCACGAAGCGATGCGCATGATCGAACGGGAGGGCAAGGGTGCCATCATCTACCTCCAGCAGGAGGGACGCGGCATCGGACTTTGCAATAAAATCAAAGCTTACAAGCTCCAGGACGAGGGGCTCGACACCGTCGACGCCAACGTGCGGCTGGGCTTCGGCGTCGACGAACGCGACTACGGCGTCGGGGCGAGCATCATCCGCGAAATGGGCATCAAGCACATGCGGCTGATGACCAACAACCCGCTCAAGCGCGCCGGGCTGGAGGGCTACGGGCTGCAGATCGACGAGATCGTGCCGGTGGTCATCGCCCCCAACGAGCACAACCTGCGCTACCTGAAGACCAAGGAGCAGCGTATGCACCACACGCTGGGGCTGGACAAGCAATAAACCCGTGCGATGAAACAGGCCGCGCCCGGAGGCGGGATGCAGGCCGGAAAAAACGTCAGACAACGATGAACCCGAAAGAACTGCGTATCGTATTCATGGGTACGCCCGAATTCGCCGTACCGTCGCTCCGGGCGCTGGTCGCCGGGGGCTACAACGTCGTGGGCGTGGTCACCACGCCCGACAAACCCGCCGGCCGCGGGCAGAAACTCCACCGGAGCGACGTGAAACTGGCCGCACTCGAACTGGGGCTGCCGGTATTGCAGCCCGAGAAACTCAAGGCCCCGGAATTCGTCGCGGCGATGCAGGCACTGCGGCCCGACCTGGGGATCGTCATCGCATTCCGGATGCTGCCCGAGGTAATCTGGGCCATGCCGCGCCTGGGGACGTTCAACCTCCACGCCTCGCTGCTGCCGCAATACCGCGGTGCGGCGCCCATCAACTGGGCAGTCATCAACGGGGAGACGGAAACGGGCGTCACGACCTTCCTGCTGAACCAAGAGATCGACAAAGGCGCCATCATCGGACAGGTTCGCGTGCCGATCCTGCCCGAAGACAACGTGGGTTCGCTCTACGACAAACTGATGCACAGGGGCACGTCGCTGGTGACCGAAACCGTCGACAGGATCGCCGCAGGCGACATCAGCCCCATCGAACAGCAGCACGTCGACGAATCGGCACTGCACCCGGCGCCCAAGATATTCAAGGAGGACTGCCTCATCGACTGGTCGTGGGACGGACGCAGGATCGTGAATTTCGTACGCGGGCTGTCGCCCTATCCGGCAGCCTGGACGGAACTATACAGGGAAGGCTCACAGATGCCGCAGGCGGCCAAGATATATTCGGCCGCTTTCGAACCCGCCGCCCACGGCGAAAAACCCGGCAGCATCGAAAGCGACGGCCGCACGCTGCTCCGCGTAGCCTGCGCCGACGGCTGGATCGCCCTCGGGGAGATCCAGATAGCCGGGAAGAAACGCCTCGCCGTACGCGAACTGCTGCTCGGCCTGCGCGACATAGGGCGGTACAGGTTCCGGGAATAAAGGGCGAGGGCAGGGACGCCCGCCAGCCTGCAATGCCCGGCTGCAGACGCCCCGCTCCGACAAAGACATTACGAAACTCCCCGGCTCGTGAATCGAGCCGGGGATATTCATTCCGGGACAACGGCCGCCATGCGCCCGAACAATCCCGGGACAACAACTGCCGGAGTCTGACCGTATGCCGGGGAGTTTCATTCCGGGACAACGATGTCATGCGCCCGAACCATCCCGGGACAACAACTGCCGGAAGCCACTGCACGAGCCAGGGATTCGCAGCCGAAGCATACGCAATGCGCCCCTTCGCGACGGCTATTCGATCACGATATCCGCCGTAAGGAAATAGTGGTCGCTGGGATACTTGCCGCCGACACAGTCTTTTACAAATGCGGAGGAGACGACCCGGATACCCGTGCCTTTCAGGAAAATGTAGTCGATACGCCCGGGCGTCCCCTTCTTCGGCTTATAGGCATCGCCCTCGAACCGGTGGAACGACATATGCTCCGCATCTTCGCCATTGGCCTCGACGAACGCATCGACCCAGCCGGCACCGACAAGCACCCCGGCAACGGGGTTCGAAGGCCTGGAATTGAAATCCCCGGCCAGCACCTGCGGCACACCGGCAGGATACTGCGACGTTTCCTCCTCCACGGCCCGCACCTGCGCAAGCCGCGCCTCGTGCGAAATATGGTCGAGGTGCAGGGACAACACCCGGAACTCGCGCCCCGAACGGCGATCCCTGAGCCGTACCCAATTGACATGGCGCGGGCGGGCCGTGCCCCACGACGAGGAGCCGCCCACGAGCGGGGTGTCCGACAGCCAGTAAACCCCGGCGCCCGTCATCTCGTAGCGCCTCTTCGAGAACATCACGAGGTTCTTGGCGATACCGTGGTACTCCCGGTCGGGCAGGGCATCCGTCTCGGGGCCCGGGTAGCCGAAGACGAAATACCCCGGGAACATCCGGCACATGTCCTCGTACTGGCCGACGGTCACCTCCTGCAGGCAATAGATATCCGCTTTGCAGCGCTTCATCACCCGCTCGCAAACATATTTACGCACAGACCAGCCGTTTCCGCCCTCCTCATCCTGCGGCAGGGCCACCCGGATATTGCACGACACCACGCGGTGTACGCCGCGCCCCCGGGCGGCGGCCATGCCGCACAGCAACAGCGCGGCACACACGATCAGAATCCGTTTCATACCGATCTTACCTTAATAATTAATACTGCCCCAACAAGTATTTTAGAAACACACACGGAAGCATATAAAAAACAAACAGAAACAATAAAACACACAATAATACAAAAAAAAAGAAATAATAAAGCATAAAATAAGCACAAAAAGAATAAAATAATTTTACCTTTGCATTACCGGCCCGCCGGAATGGAGCCGGAACCAACCGCAAAAAAACACGATCCACACCTAACGAACCATGAAGGAAACATACGTCATAGGCATCGACTACGGCACGGATTCCGTGCGTGCCCTTCTGGTGGATGCCGCGACAGGCGAAACAATCGCCGACTCGGTATTCAGCTACCCGCGCTGGGGCAGACAGGAATACTGCTCCCCGGCGGAAGCGTGCTTCCGCCAGCATCCGCAGGATTATCTCGATGGCCTGCGCCACGTGATCGGCGAAGTGGTGGCCGCACGGCCCGACGCGGCGCCGCATATCAGGGCGGTTTCGGTCGACACGACGGCCAGCACGCCGTGTCTGGTAGACCGCACGTGCACGCCGCTGGCGCTGCGCCCCGAATACGCCGACGACCCGGACGCGATGTTCGTCCTGTGGAAAGACCACACGGCGCAGCGGGAGGCGGAGGAAATCACCGCCCTGTGCGCCAGCAGCGAGATCAATTATGCCCGCCATTCGGGCAACCATTACTCGGCCGAATGCTTCTGGGCCAAATGCCTGCACCTGCTGCGCGGCAGCCGGCGGCTCCGCCGCGACGCATATGCCATGGTCGAGCTCTGCGACTGGATACCCGCCGTGCTCACCGGGGCGGACGATCCCTCCGCGATACGCGCCAGCCATTGCGCCGCAGGGTCGAAACAGATGTGGGCCGAGGCCTGGGGAGGATTCCCCCCAGAGGCGTTTTTCGAAGCACTCGACCCCGCATTGCTACCCATCGTGCGCAACATCAGCAAGACGAACCGCACGTGCGACCACGCAGCCGGGACGATCACGCCCGCGTGGGCGCAGGCGCTCGAACTTCCCGAGGGGGTCGTAGTAGGGGTGGGCAACATCGACGCCCATGCGGGAGCCGTAGGCGCCGGAATCCGCTGCGGCACGGTCGTGCTCAACCTCGGCACCTCGGCCTGCCACATGGCGCTGATGCCTTCGGATGAGATGGGCGGACGCCTCGTCGAAGGGATATTCGGACAGGTGGACAGCTCGATCGTACCCGGCATGGTCGGGTTCGAAGCCGGGTTATCCGCCTTCGGGGATGTCTATGCGTGGTTCAGGAACCTGCTGTGCTGGCCCCTGGAAGAGTTGCTCGTGCAGCCTGGGGCACCCGACGCGCAGGCCCGGCAGCGGCTGGCCGAAGAGTGCCGCGACAAAATCATGGGCAGGCTCGCCGAAGAGGCAGAGCGGCTGGAGCTCCGGGCGGACATGCCGCTGGCGACGGACTGGCTCAACGGCCGCCGCAACCCGTACCCCGCGCCGGAACTGACCGGGACGCTCACGGGGCTGCGGCTCTCGACGACGGCGCCCGAAATATACTACGCCTTCGCCGAAGCGACGGCGTTCGCCACGAAGGCGATCCTCGACCACCTCGCAGCGAACGGCGTGGCGATCGAGCGCCTCACGGGGATCGGCGGCATATCGCAGAAATCGCCCTTCGTCATGCAGCTGCTGGCCGACGTAACCGGCCGGGAAATCTCGGTCATCGACTGCAAACAGGCCTGCGCCATGGGTTCGGTGGTCTACGCCACGGTCATCGCGGGCTGCTACGGCTCGGTGGAGGAGGCGCAGCGGGCGCTCTGCAACTTCCCTTCACGGCGCTATACGCCCCGCGCGGAACGCCACCCGTTGCTCATGCAGCGATACGAACGCTACAAAGCCCAGGGAGGGCTCCCGCAACGCTAACCGACACGCAAACCCATACAACCGACGACACGCATGAACCTGCTGAACAACCCGGAAAAACGGAAATGGATGATCGTGGTGACGATCTTCATCGCCATCATCTGCAATTACCTCGACCGCCAGTTGCTTTCGATCCTCAAGCCGACGATCAAAGCGGCCTTCGACATGAACGACGACGGCTATGCCTTCATCGTCAACATCTTCCTGATATGCTACGCCGTCATGTATCCCATATCGGGCATCCTGGTCGACCGGTTCGGCCCGAAAAAGGTGATGTTTCTGGGCATCCTGGCATGGTCGGCGGCCTGCATCGGAGGCGGCCTTTCGACCAATATGGAACAGTTCGCATTTTTCCGCGGGCTGCTGGGGCTGGCCGAGCCCACGATCTTCGCCGGGCAGATCGTCGCCGTGACCGTCTGGTTCGAAAAACGCCAGCGTGCCACGGCCAACAGCCTCTGTACGGCGGGCGGTTCGATCGGCACGGTCGTGGCCCCGATCGTCATCGCATGGCTCTCGACGATCTTTCCGTGGAACGACGTCTTCGTCCTGGCCGGGGCCATCGGCATCCTGATCGCCATCGTTTGGATGGCCGTCTACGCCGACCCGCCCAAAGAGATACTCGACGTCACGCTCAGCGAAAGCGCCGCCAACCGGCACCACGGCAAAGCCTTCACGTGGGGCGGGCTCTGGAAGACACGCACGCTGTGGGGCGTGCTGCTCATCCGTTTTGTCAGCGATCCGGTCTGGTATTTCTGTCTCTTCTGGCTGCCCGGTTACCTGCAGGAGGATTCGGGACTGACGCTCATACAGGTGGGATGGGTCGGCTGGATCCCGTTCCTGTTCGGCGCCGTGGGCGGCGTATTGACCTCGGCATGGTCGGACAAAATGGTACGCAAGGGCATGGATCCTCTGCGCGCGCGCAAGCGCATGATGACGCTGGTGGCCGTCGCGGCACCCCTGTGCATCTTCACGCCCTATTTCAACGCCCTGCCGCCGTACTGGAACGTCGCGGCCATCATCGCCTCGTTCAGCCTGATCGCCATCATGTGCCTGAGCTGGCTCTACACGATCTGCGTGGTGATCGCCGAGGCATTCCCCGTACGCAACGTAGCCAGCGTAGTCGGCATCACGGCAGGCTTCGGGGCCGTGGGCGGAGCGATCTTCAACTACTACGTCGGGCAACTGCTGAGCACCATGGGACCGTCGCTTTTCCTCGTAATGGGCGTCCTGCACTGGATCGCTGTCGTGATACTCTGGAAAATGACACGCCCCGAAATCCCGCAGGAAAAACAAGCTGTACAAAAATAAAAACCGAAACCATGGAAAAGAAAATTACGACCGTCCGCGAACCCGCCCGCGACATCCCCGTACGCGCATCGGCGGACATACTCATCGTCGGCGGGGGCCCGGCGGGGCTCATGGCCGCACAGGCCGCAGCGGGCGAGGGACTGAAGGTAATGCTGATCGAAAGCCGCGGCTACTTGGGCGGGAACCTCACGATCGGGCTCCCGATCCTGGGATTCCTGGGGCAGAAGGGCAACCAGATCATCGAGGGGCTCCCGCAGCGGTTTATCGACCGGCTGCAGGAGCGGGGCGCCGCGAGCGGACACCGACCCTGCAAGCTTCACGTAAGTCTGACGATCATCGACCCGGAGGAGAGCAAGACCCTCGCACAGCAGTTGATGGAGGAGGCCGGCGTCGAGGTACTGATGTATGTTTTCTGCACCGACGTCATCAGGGAGGGCAACGAAGTAAAGGGGGTGGTCATCGAAAGCAAGGCAGGGCGCGAGGCGATCCTCGCCCGCACCGTGATCGACTGTACGGGCGACGCCGACGTGGCCTTCCGTGCCGGCGTCGAGTGCCGCAAAGGCGATGCCGAGGGCGGCATGCAGCCCCCGACGCTGATGTTCTCGATGCGCGGTGTCGCCACGCAACGCCTGCGCGACGCGATCGCAGAGCACCCGGACATCTATGACATGGACATCATGCCTGCGGAGTCGTTCCGCAACGAGAAGTTCATCACCGTGGGGCTTCGCAACCAGATCGCCAAGGCACGCGAGGCGGGGATCGACCTCCCGGTGGCCCGCACGATCCTTATCACGGGCATGTCCGAGGACGAAATATGGGTCAACATGTCGCGTGTGAACGGCGTAGACCCGACTGATCCCGGGAGTTACACCCGTGGGGAGATCGAAGCCAGGAAGCAGGTTTACCGAATCCGGAAATACCTGCGGCAGTTCGTCCCGGGGTTCGAAAACGCGTGGATGGATCGGGTGGCACCGTTCATGGGTATCCGCGAGAGCCGCGTCACGGTCGGGAAATACGTCCTCACGGCCGAGGATATCCTGGCCTGCCGACACTTCGACGACGCCATTGCCGTAGCCAGCTATCCCGTCGACCTGCACCATCCCAAAGGCGGGGACTGCACGCTGGAATACTGCGGCGACTGCTACGACATCCCGTACCGGGTGCTTGTGCCCGAAAAGGTCGAAAACCTGCTCGTCGCAGGCCGCTGCGCCTCGTTCACCCACGAAGCGATGGCCTCGACACGCGTGATGTCGACCTGCATGGCCCTCGGCGAAGCCGCCGGACGCGCCGCACGCATCGCCCTGCGGGACGGAGTGAAACCGTCGCAGGCCGACGTGGCGAAGCTGCGCAGCGAATTGAAACGAACCGGAGCCTACCTCCGATGACGGTACGGATCATGCGGTTTACGAAACTGCTGCTCGGCCTCGGCCTGGCGGCCTGTGCATGGCCCCTGTCCGGACAGAACGCCCGCCAGGAGATTTATGCCGACCCCGACAAAGCCGGCGGGGTATACTATGCCTACACGTACGACAATCCGGCCCGGACTCCCGCGCCCGAAGGTTACGAACCTTTCTACATCAGCCACTACGGCCGCCACGGCTCACGCTGGCTGCTCAGGGCGTCGGAATATACGGAGGTGTTGGAAACTTTCGGCAAGGCCGCCCGCGAGGGCGCCTTGTCGGAGTTCGGGCAGGATGTCTTACGCCGCGTGGAACGGGCCTGTTCGGACGGCGAGGGCAGGGCGGGCGACCTCACGCCGCTGGGTGCCGAACAGCATTACGGGATCGCGGAACGGATGTTCGAATCCTACCCGGAGGTCTTCCGGGGCAACGCGCGTGTCGACGCACAATCGACCGTCGTGGTACGCTGCGTGCTGAGCATGGCGGCATTCTGCGACCAGCTGCGGAGGATGAACCCGGAACTGGAAATCACGCGGACGGCCAACAACCGCACGACCCGCTACCTGAACTTTTTCAGCACGGCGGCAAACCCCGGGCCCGCCCCGGAGTACCTGAACCTGCTGAAAAGCGAGAGCTGGATAGAGGCCGAAGAGGGATTCCGGGAAAGCCGGATGCATCCGGAGCGCCTGATGGCCAGGTTATTCGCAGGCGGAAAAGTTCCGGCGGACATCGACCAGCGGGAGCTGATGCAACAGCTCTGGGCCCTGGCCGTAAACGAACAGGACACCCGCAGCGGAATCACATTCCGCGACCTGTTCACCCCCGATGAACTGTATGCCGTCTGGGAGTGCGTCAACTACCGTTTCTACCATCAGCGCGGCCCCGGGGCGCTCAACCGGGGATATGCCCTGCGCTATGCGACAGCGCTGCTCGAAGAGATCATCGCCCGCGCCGACAGTGCGCTCGTGCGGGGCGTGCCCGCCGCCGACCTGCGCTTCGGGCACGACGGCAACCTCATGCCGCTGACCTGCCTGATGGCGTTCGACGGCTGCACGGCCGAGGTTTCCGACCCGGGTCTGATCGCGGACGCATGGCGCGATTACCGTATTTCACCGATGGCGGCCAACATCCAGATGATCTTTTACCGGAAAGAGGGGACGGCGGACATCCTGGTCAGGATACTCCACAACGAACATGAAATGTATCTTCCGCTCGCCTCCGCAAGGCCGCCGTACTACAAATGGGATGACCTGCGGGCCTTCTACCACCGAAGGATCGCCGAAGCGAAAGGCACGGCCGCGGAACCGCCGTCAGCAGGTGCGCTCCAGGCTCCCGGAGCATAACCGGCAGCAGGGCTTCCGATCCGGGAGGCCCGACGTATCCAACGAAGGGGAGGGGGCTTTATAAAGCCTCCCTTTCCCGTAGCGCGTTGCATTATTCTTACTCTCCGATTTTCAGATCAGCCCTTAAAACCCGTCCGCTCAGGGTCGATAAAGAAATCGTAATTACCTGGGCTTCGGACAACCGGGAGTTTTCGTCTGAAAAATCGAGTCGTAAAAACCCGTCCTGCAACAATTCCATATCTGCGGCAGTCAGTTCATCGGCATGTTTACGGATATGGGTCAATCCACCCTTTGCATGATCTTTCAATGTCGGCGCAAAAGAGTAAGCCGTGAAATAGCACAAGTCATTCAACGTACTTCCGGCGGAATGCCCCTCGCCCCATGAAATACTGCTCCTGATTTCGATCCCGGTAAAATTTTCCGCATAGCTTACGTAGTTTCCTACGGTATATCCGAAATCTACCGTGATATAATCGCTGAAATCATCGTTGTGCTTAACAGCCAGCTCCTTGAACTTAGCGACCTCCGAAGCATTTTCCGACGTTATACCATATTTCTTACCGGAGAAATACAACTCCAGGGTCGTTGCATTCAGTTGCCGGACATACATCTTTTCGACCTCCAAATAAGCGTCGACCAGATACTCCTTATAAATCCGGTATGTTCCGGTGTCGTTATTATTTTCAGAGGAGTCGCACCCGGAAAACAAAGGGATCATCATCAGAATATTACAATATAATAACCATTTCATATGAATCATCTTTGGTATTGAATAAGTTTTTTTATCTTTCCACAAACTATTCCGGATTATTGTGCGACTAACTCCGTAATAGCCGTTCCATTACAACCTCCCGGGCCATAATGAAAATCAGATTTAAATGCCAGCCATAATATTTAATATTTTAATATATACACCCAAATATAACAAAAACAAAAACACTCCTCCCGAGAAATATATAGATTCTGCAGGGTAACAGACAAAACAACCGCGGAATCAATATAAAAGGGGGCTTTGCAAAGCCCCCCCCTTTACATTGCCGGCCGGAACCGGACTATCCCTTGATAGCTATGCCTTTGCCGAGTTTTTTCTCGATCTCCTCCTTCGGGAGAGGACGGGTGCAGAAGAACCAGTCGTAGCATTTTACCCCTTCGGGCTGGTCGTCCATATCCTCGCCCTGCATCGGGACGATCACCTCGTCGCCCGGACGCCAGTCGGCCGGCATGGCCACCCCGAATGCGTCGATGGACTGCAAGCCCACCAGCACGCGCTTTATCTCCTCGAAATTGCGGCCCAGAGCCAGCGGATAGTAGATCATCGCGCGCAGTTTGCCCTCGGGATCGACGAAGAATACGGCACGCACGGCTGCCGTCTGGCTTTCACCGGGCTGGATCATGCCGTAAAGGTTCGCCACCTTCATCGACACGTCGTCGATGATCGGGAACTCGACCTTGATATCCTTCATGCCCCGGTATTCGATCTTCTCACGGATCGTACGCAGCCATGCGATATGGCTGTTGCGGCTGTCGACCGACAATCCGATCAGTTCGCAGTTCAAAGCCCTGAATTCGGCCGTACGGGCACCGAACGTGAGCACCTCGGAGGTGCAGATCGGCGTAAAGTCGGCGGGGTGGCTGAAAAGAATCACCCATTTGCCTTTGTAATCGGCCGGGAAGCTGATCTTTCCCCGTGTTGTCATCGCTTCGAATGCCGGGACGGGTTCCCCCAGGCGCGGCAGTTGCTGTTCGTTCTTTTCCATAATCCGAAATATTAGTTTTATGCCGGGGCCCGCAAAGTCGGTGCCGATGGATGCGAACCGGGGATCTTTCTACTAAATTACGGTTTTTACAGGAATAGTCCTAATCCGGAACCCTCTGGTTTGCGCGGAAATACGGAAGCGTATACACAAACGGCGCTTTTGGGTAGGGCACGGCTTCCCCGGACGATCGCGGCGTCCGGAAAGGACATCGCACCGATGGGGGGGGGAACCGGAATACGGGGGCAGGCTCAGCCAACGGGGGTGGAAAGCGAGTGACGGGAAAAACACGGCGGACAGGCAGAAGGGACGGGCAGAAGGAACCAGGAACAGGAAACAGAAAACAAGATTAAAAAACGAACAAAGGAAATACCACAAGACGAACGGAAGGAACAGAGGCGGAAAAACGGGTGGTTCCTTCCCTGCCAAATAGAAAAAAGCGGCGACCTTCCGGCCTGCCGCTCTTTTCTTCGGGAACCCATCGGAACCCGGATCCGTCAGCGTACCTTACGGATGATCTCGCCGCCGTGGCGGATCGCCTCCTCGTTGGCGGGAAGCATCTTCCACGCACGTTCGGGCAGCGACTTCTTGAGGCCGACCATCACGTTCTCCATCTCGACGACGGGGCGCACCTTGAGGTACCCGCCCAGAATCATCGTATTGAACAGCTTGGCCTGTCCCATCCGGGCGCATTCGGCCGTGGCGTCGATCGCATAGACCTCGATGTCCTCGCGCACGGGATGGCGCGTGAAAGTCCCCATCGATATCACCCAACTGATAGAAGGGCAGCATGTTCTCTTCGAGCCACTTGTTAGCAGCTACCGGCGACATCTTCCAACCGCTGTTGCAGGTCGAAACGACCTCCACGAGCGAGAAGCCGTTACCGGCCATTGCATTCTCGAATGCCTTGCGAATCGCTTTCTTGGTCTGGCGGACATGAGCCGGATTATATACGCTCTGACGCGTAATATAGGTCACACCGTCCAGATGAGCCATCATCTCGGCGATCTTATAAGGATAACCGTTCAACCGGGGATCACGGCCGTAAGGAGTCGTCGCGGTCTTCATACCCAGCAGGGTAGTCGGAGCCATCTGACCGCCGGTCATACCGTAAATCGCATTGTTAATATAAATCGCTACGATGTTCTCGCCTCGAGCAGCCGCATGAATCGTCTCACCCGTACCGATAGCCGACATATCGCCGTCACCCTGATAGGTGAAGACCAAACTGTCCGGATGCAGGCGCTTTGCCGCAGTAGCTACGGCACAAGCACGGCCGTGAGCCGCCTGAATCCAATCCACATCGATATAATTATACGCGAAAACCGAACAACCGACAGGCGAAACAGCAATCGTTTTTCCTTCCATGCCCATCTCATCGATCACCTCGGCAACCAATTTATGAATCGTACCGTGACTGCAACCCGGGCAGTAGTGCATCACGTTCTCCGTGATCAACTTAGGCTTGGCATACACCAGGTTCTCCTGTTTGATTTCTACTACTTCTGCCATATTCTTACTTTTTATTAATCAGTTTTTCTTTGAGTGCAACCAGCACCTCGTCCGGTGAGAACATCATACCGCCCTGACGACCGTAGTGCTCTACGGGAGCTGCACCGTTTACAGCAAGTTTCACGTCCTGCACCATCTGACCGGCATTGAGTTCAGCGCTCAAGAAGCCCTTCACACCGCGCTTAGCCAGGTCGGCGATCGCTTTGGTCGGGAAAGGATAGAGCGTGATCGGACGCAGCAGGCCGACCTTCAGCCCTTCGGCGCGCGCCATCTCGACCGTGGCCGAGCAGATACGGGCCGACGAACCGAACGCCACGATCACGTAATCCGCATCGTCGCAGCCGATCTCCTCATAACGCACCTCGTTCTCTTCGAGCGCCTTGTATTTCTCCTGCAGGCGCTTGTTGATGATCTCCATCTTCTCGGACTTCAACTCCAGCGAAGTGATGATGTTGCGATCCTTGCGGGCACCTTTGCCGCAAGTAGCCCAATCCTTGCACTCTTCGGCGATCTCTGCGTCGGTTTTGCGGGGACGCTGCGGAGCCAGCACGACTTTCTCCATCATCTGACCGATCGCACCGTCGGCGAGGATCATCGCCGGGTTGCGGTATTTGAATGCCAGGTCGAAAGCCAGACCCACGAAATCGTGCATTTCCTGAACCGAGTTCGGAGCAAGTACGATCAAGTGGAAGTCACCGTGCGCACCGCCCTTGCAAGCCTGGAAATAGTCGCCCTGCGAAGGCTGGATCGTACCCAGACCCGGGCCGCCGCGCTGACAGTTCACAACCACGCAAGGCAGTTCGGCACCTGCCAGATAGCTCAGACCCTCGCTCATTAGACTGACACCGGGGCTTGAAGACGAAGTCATCACCCGCTTACCGGTCGATGCACCGCCGTAAACCATGTTTATGGACGAAACCTCCGACTCGGCCTGCAGTACGACCATACCGGTCGTTTCCCAGGGTTTCTCCTCCATAAGCGTCTCCATAACCTCCGACTGCGGAGTGATAGGGTAGCCGAAGTAGCCGTCGCAACCGTAGCGAATCGCAGCATGAGCGATCACTTCGTTGCCTTTCATCAATTTTACTTCTTTCGCCTCGGCCTTGGCCTCGGCGGAATTCAACACGTCATAGGGGCGCGACGCCACTTCGGACGCATACTGTTTCGGGGGACGTATCCCGCAAAAAGGTTTGATTTTCACCATATGAATTAATGTATTAAAGCGAAAAAGGCGGGCGCAGCCTTCGCTCCCGCCTTTCACGCACCGTTATCCGCTATTTGTTCACCTGGAACCGCGTATTGCCGTTCCTGAAAAAATCGACGATTTGGGTGGCTGCGGCCAGACCCGCGTTGATATTGGCCTCGGCGGTCTCGGCCCCCATCTTTTTCGCGGTGGCAAACACCCGCCTGCCGAATTTTTCGTTCAGCTCGGCCTGGATGCCGGCGGCGATGTCGGTAATGTATTTCAAGTCTTCGCGTTCGGTCAGCGCACGCACGACACCCTGTTCGTCGATCACCTCCTTGCGGGCGGTATTGACCAGCGTCGCGCCCTTGGGCATCGACATCAGCAGTTCGTAGCCGATCGAGCCGCGGGTTTGCTCCGTAGCCGGGATGTGCAGCGACAGGAAATCGGCCTGCCTGTACAAATCTTCGAGGGAATCCACCTTCTTCACACCGTCGGCTTCGAACACCGCCGCATCCGTGATGAAGGGGTCGTAGGCGATGACGTTCATGCCCAGCGCCTTACCCTTGCGCCCCACGAGTTTGCCCACATTGCCGTAGGCGTGGATGCCGAGGGTCTTGCCCTGTATCTCCGAACCCGTACCGGGCGTAAAGCCGTTGCGGGCCATGAAAATCATCATGGCGAGCGCCAGTTCGGCCACGGCGTTGGAGTTCTGGCCCGGAGTGTTCATCACCACGATGCCGCGCGCCGTGGCGGCCGCGAGATCCACGTTGTCGTAACCCGCACCGGCACGCACCACGATTTTGAGGTTCTTCGCCGCCCCGATGACTTCGGCCGTCACCTTGTCGCTGCGGACAATGAGCGCATCGACATCGGCCACGGCGGCCAGCAATTGGGCCTTGTCGGTATATTTTTCAAGCAGGGCCAGTTCATAGCCCGCGTCCTCGACGATCCTGCGGATGCCGTCGACAGCCTCCTTGGCAAAAGGCTTTTCGGTCGCAACTAATATTTTCATACCTGTACTTTCTATCAGATGAATAAAATCGATGTCCGTGGCCGCCTTTTTCTTCGGAGTGAACGTAAAGAAATGCGCCATGGCCGTCCGTTATTTCGCGTGTTTGGCGGCGAACTCCTGCATGCACTCTACGAGCACCTCGACGCTTTCCTTCGGAAGTGCGTTGTAGCACGATGCGCGGAAGCCGCCCACCAGGCGGTGGCCCTTGATGCCCACGATACCACGTTCCTTGGTGAATTCCATGAACTCGGGAGCCAGCTCCTCGTAGCCGTCGGCCATCACGAAGCAGATGTTCATCAGCGAGCGATCCTGCTTGTCGACCGTACCGCGGAACAGCGGGTTGCGGTCGATCTCGTCGTAGAGCAGCGCGGCCTTCTCCTGGTTGCGGCGGTAGATTTCGGGCACGCCGCCGATCGACTTGAGCCAGTTGAGGGTCTCCTTGAGCACGTAGATCGGGAACACGGGCGGGCGTATTGAACATCGAGCCGTTCTCGACATGGGTGCGGAACGAAACCATCGTCGGCAGGTCGCGCACGATCTTGTCGAGCATATCCTCGCGGATGATGGCGAACGCAACGCCGGCCGGGGCGAGGTTCTTCTGCGCGCCGCCGTAGATCATGGCGTACTTGGTCACATCGACCGGACGCGAAAGGATGTCCGACGACATGTCGGCGATCAGGGGAACGGGCGAAACGAGGTCCTCGTGGTACTCGGTGCCGTAGATCGTATTGTTGGAGGTGATATGCACGTAATCCAGATCGGACGGGATCGCGAAACCCTTGGGGATGTAGGTGAAATTGCGGTCTTCGGACGAAGCGAGCAACTCGACCTCGCCGTAACGCTTAGCTTCCTTGATGGCCTTCTTGGCCCAGACACCGGTATTCACATAGCCTGCCTTCCTGCCCAGGAAGTTGGCGGGCACTTCGTAGAAGAACGTGCTGGCACCGCCGCCGATATAGAAGATCTTGTAGTTGTCGGGGATGCCGAGCAACTCACGGAAGAGCGCGTCGGCCTCGGCCATCACGTTCTCGAAATCCTTCGTCCGGTGCGAAATCGAAAGCAGGGAAAGGCCCGAACCGTTGAAATCTACGATAGCTTTTGCTGCGTTCTGGATGACTTCGTCTGCGAGGATCGACGGTCCCGCGTTGAAATTGTGCTTTTTCATAATATTCTGATGTGAATTTAGGGTTTCGGAACTCCATTCTGTTAGTTTGCTAACACAAATATAAATAAAATATTCCTGAGAATACAACAGTTGTGCAAAACTTGTTCAAAGAAATTTCACTCGGCGTCCCGAACGCTCGGCATTTTTGAATTGTTTTTATTACTTTTGCCCAAACTTAACATCCTCCGCAAATGGTAAAATCCATGACGGGCTTCGGCAAGGGCGAAGCCACGCTCTGCAAAATAAAAAGATCACGGTAGAAATCCGCTCGCTCAACTCCAAACAGCTCGACCTCGGACTGCGGCTGCCGGCCGTATACCGCCAGTCGGAATACGAAATCCGCAATATCATCACCCGTACGGTACTGCGCGGCAAGGTCGATGTCTTCGTGACCGTCGAATCGCAGACCGTGGAGACCCCGGCGCGTATTAATAAAGAGGTATTCGCCGCCTATGCCGGGCAACTGCGCGACGCGGCGCGAAACGCCCAACTCAACTATGCGGGGATCGGATGGGACAGCGCTGCCCTGCAGGCCATCATGCGCCTGCCGGAGGTCGTATCGACCGAAGCGGAGAGCATCTCCGACGAAGAACACGCGGCGCTGGTCGCCGCCACCGAAGCCGCCGTGGCGCAGCTCGACGCGTTCCGCATGCAGGAAGGCGCCATCCTGATCGCCGACCTGCTCGGCCGCGTGGACAGGATCGAAAGCTACAAGGAAGAGGTCGTGCCTTTCGAAAAGGCCCGCACGGAGACGGTCAGGGCCCGCCTGCTGGAAAACCTCGAAAAGCTGCAGATCGACGTGGACCGCAACAGGCTGGAGCAGGAGATGATCTTCTACCTCGAAAAGCTCGACATCACCGAAGAGAAGGTACGCCTGGCCAACCACTGCAGGTATTTCCGCGAGGTGGCCGCCCAAGAGGAGGGCGCAGGCCGCAAACTGGGCTTCATCGCACAGGAGATGGGCCGTGAAATCAACACCATGGGGTCGAAGGCCAACGAATCGAACATCCAGATTCTGGTAGTCAAGATGAAGGACGAGCTGGAAAAGATCAAGGAACAGGTACTGAACATATTATAATGGGCAAGGTTATCATATTCTCCGCTCCGAGCGGTTCCGGGAAGACGACCATCGTACGCGAATTGCTGAAACGGTTTCCGCAGTTCGAATTTTCGGTTTCGGCGACCAGCCGCGCACCCCGCGGATGCGAACGGCACGGCTGCGACTACCACTTCATGACGCACGAAGAGTTCATGCGCGCCGTCGCGGAAAACCGGTTCGTGGAGTGGGAAGAGGTCTACCAGGGCACTTGCTACGGCACGCTGCGCTCGGAGGTGGAACGCATCTGGGCCAAGGGCAACATCATCGTCTTCGACGTGGACGTCATCGGGGGGGATCAACCTCAAGCGTATCTTCGGCGGCGACGCATGCTCGATATTCGTCATGCCGCCTTCGGTCGAGGAGCTGCGCCGCAGGCTCGTATGCCGCGGCACGGACGCCCCGGAAGTGATAGACCGCCGTGTGGCGAAGGCCGAATTCGAACTGACGAAAGCCCCCGAATTCGACCACATCGTCGTAAACGACTCGCTCGACGAGGCGATCCGCGAAACGACTGCGATCATCGACCAATTCATCGCACGGCAGCCATGAAACGCGTCATGCTCTATTTCGGGTCGTTCAACCCCATCCATAAAGGGCACATCGCCCTGGCGGAATACGCCGTGGAAAAAGGACTGTGCGACGAGCTGGTGCTCGTCGTTTCGCCCCAGAGCCCCTATAAACAGGCCGAAGAGCTGGCCCCCGAGATGGATCGGTTCGAAATGGCCGAGGCGGCCTGCGCGGCGTCGCGCTATCCCGACCGGATAAAACCCTCGGTCGTCGAATTTCTGCTGCCCAAGCCGTCGTATACGATCGACACGCTGCGCTACCTGGCCGAGAACCACGGCGCGGATATGGAGTTCTCGATCCTCATGGGCGCCGACCAGATAGAACGGCTCGACGGCTGGAAAGAGTACGACCGCATCCTCGAATACCCGGTATACGTCTATCCCCGCCGCGGCGAAAGGGTGGACAGGTTCCCCGGCCGCATCACGGTGCTGGAAGACGCCCCGCTGCAGGATTTTTCCGCGACCCAAATCCGCGGGCGCATCGGGCGGGGCGAGGATGTCTCGCAGATGCTCGACAAGGGCGTCGCCGACCACATCCGCCGCAAGGGGCTGTGGAACCCGACAGCCCGCAAATCGGCCCTGACGGCACAGATCGCCGCCGATCCGGAAAACACGGCGCTCTACATGGAACGGGGCAAGCTCCACTACCGCCTCAACGAGTGGGGTGCAGCCCTCAACGACTTCAACCGCGTACTGCAAGCAGACGACAGCCACGCCGAGGCGCGGCAGTATGCACAAATGGTACAGGAAATACTGGAATTCAGATATAAAGACATATACAACCCCTGACAATGACACGCCTGAAGATTGCCCTCATGGCGGGCGGCGATTCGCCCGAACGGGGAGGATCGCGCTCCAGAGCGCCGCACAGATCGAGGCGGCGCTCGACCACACGAAATACGACATCACGGTCATCGACCTCCACCACCGCGACTGGCACTACACAGCCCCCGACGGACGCGAGTGGCAGGTCGACAAGAACGATTTTTCGCTCACGGTGGAAGACGAGCGCAAAGCGTTCGACTACGCCCTGATCATCATCCACGGCACGCCCGGCGAGGACGGCAAACTGCAGGGCTACCTCGACATGATGGGCGTTCCCTATTCGTCGTGCTCGATGACCTCGTCGGTCATCACTTTCGACAAGATCACCACCAAGCGCACCGTAGCGGGGCAGGGTATCAACCTCGCCCGCGAGATTTTCCTCCGCAAGGGCGAAACGGCCGACCCGGACAGGGTGGTCGCGGAGTTCGGACTGCCGCTCTTCATCAAGCCCAACGCCAGCGGCAGCTCGTTCGGCGTGACGAAAGTCCATACGCGCGACGAGGTGCTGCCCGCCATCGAGGCGGCCTTCGCCCAAAGCGACGAGGTGCTGATCGAAGAGTGCATCGAAGGCCGCGAAATGGGCTGCGGCATGATGGTGGCCGGAGGCAGGGAATACCTGTTCCCGATCACGGAGATCGTATCGAAAAAGGATTTCTTCGACTACCAGGCCAAATACACCGAAGGCTATTCGGACGAGATAACCCCCGCCGACATCGCCCCGGAAATTGCGGAAGAACTGCACCGCATGACCCGCATCGCCTACAAGGCGTGCCGCTGTTCGGGCGTGGTACGCGTCGATTTCATCGTCACGCCCGAAGGCAAACCCTACCTGATCGAGATCAACTCCATCCCCGGCATGAGCGCCGGAAGCATCGTCCCCAAGCAAGCACGGGCCATGGGCATGTCGCTGGGGGAGATGTTCGACCTGATTATCGCCGACACCTGCCGCAAATGATCGAAATCGACGACAAAATCGTGAGCGCCGACCTGCTGCGCGAATGCTTCGCCTGCGACATCGCGCAGTGCAAGGGTATCTGCTGCGTCGAGGGGAATGCCGGGGCGCCGCTCGAAGCGGAGGAGGTCGGCATACTCGAACGCGAATATGCGGCCTACAAGCCCTATATGACGCCCGAGGGCATCGAGGCCGTCGAGCGGCAGGGCTTCATGGTCATCGACGAAGACGGCGACCTGACCACGCCGCTGGTCGGCGACGCCGAGTGCGCCTACACCTACCCGGAGAACGGCATCACGCTCTGCGCCATCGAAAAGGCGTGGCTGGAGGGCAAGACCGCCTTCCGCAAACCGATCTCATGCCACCTCTATCCGATCCGCGTCGTGCGGTTTTCGAACGGCACGGCAGGGCTCAACTACCACCGCTGGTCGGTCTGCGCCCCGGCGCGCGAATGCGGCCGCAGGCTGGGAATCCCGGTCTACAAGGCGTTGCGCGAACCGATCGTGCGCCGTTTCGGCGAGGAATTTTACAAGGCACTGGAAGCCGCCGAAGAATTTATCCGACAACAATAAAATACAGATGAAAAAATACTGCCTCACCTATATGGCCGCCATTGCGGCACTCTCGGCATCGGCCGCAGCGCCGCAGGCCGAACGCAAAACCGATTCGCTGCACATCGCATCCCTCTCGCCCAGGGAGGCTGCGACCATAGACTCCATCGTCGCAATGCGCGTGCGGCTCCAGCCCAAGCAGATCGAGTCGATTTTCGACACCAACGACGTGGTGGCCATCGACACGCTCGACTCGGGCAACGACGCCATACAGGTGGTGCTTTACAGCAACAACACGTGGAAATACGTCCGCAACCGCGAAGTGGCCAAGGACAGCACCATCTTCGAGAAATACTGGGACACGAAGACGCTCTTCCCCTACAAGGAGGTAGACATGTCGTCGATGCCCCAGTCGGTGGTCATCGACCTGGTGGACTCGGTCACGAGCTACCACTGCCCCTACCAGGGTTCGGTGCACCCGCGTGGCAAATACGGCCCGCGGCGGCGGCGCCAGCATCAGGGCGTCGACCTGCCGCTCAAGGCGGGCGACCCGGTTTACGCCACGTTCTGCGGCCGGGTGCGAATTTCGGAATACAACAAGGGCGGGTACGGCAATCTGGTCATCATCCGCCACGACAACGGGCTGGAGACCTACTACGGGCACCTTTCGGAGCGCATGGTCGAGCCCAACCAGTGGGTCGAGGCCGGGCAGATCATCGGCCTGGGCGGCTCGACGGGGCGCAGCACGGGGCCGCATCTGCATTTCGAGACGCGCTATTACGGCCAGTCGTTCGACCCCGAACGGCTGATCGACTTCAAGAACGGCATCCTGAGCCGCGAAACGTTCCTGCTGAAGAAATCGTTCTTCAGCATCTATTCGAACGCGGGGCAGGACTTCGACGACGAGATCGCCAACGAAGAGCAGGACAAGAAGGAGGCGGCCGAAAAGGCAGCCATGAAGTACCACCGCATCAAGTCGGGCGACACGCTGGGCGCCATCGCCCGCAAGTACGGTACGACCGTGACAAACATCTGCCGACTGAACGGCATCAAGTCGACCACGACGCTGCGCATCGGACGCTCGCTGCGGGTGCGGTAGGCAGCGAAGTGCCGATGGGATACGGCACGGCTGCTCCCACACATAGACGAAAAAGGCCGGGGCTTTGGGGCCCCGGCCTTTTTTACTCGTCCCTGAGGAGAGCAATGCGGAATTCCGGTAAAACGGTTTGGTGCCGTTTATGCGACAGGAAGCCTCCGGAAAACGGCATGTTCCCGGGCGACAACCAAATTCGGGTAACAAGCAGCGCCCGGGCGAACCTATTTCTTATCCTGGATGGCGTCGATGGCGTCGATCACGGCTCCCCGGAAACGCTTGCGCTCCAGCTCCCCCACACCGACGATGGTCGTACCGCCGGGCGAACAGACGGCATCCTTCATCACGGCGGGATGCTGCCCCGTGGCGAGTTGCAGCTTTCCCGTACCGACGACCATCTGGCTGGCCATGCGGTAGGCATCGGCACGCACGATGCCGTGCTTGACGGCAGCGTCGGCCAGCGCCTCGATGAACATCGCCACGAAGGCCGGGCCGCAACCGCAGACCGTCCCCGCAATGCCGAGCTGGGCGGTATCCACCGTCACCACGAGCCCCACATGCGACAGCAACGCCTGCACCGACTGCCACTCGGCTTCGGACAGCGAATGGCGGCGTTCGCAGACGACGATACCCTCGCAGACTGCCACGGGCGTATTGGGAATCGTGCTGAGGTGATGCGTCCCGGGCGCGAGGATCTCCTCGTAGCGGTCGAACGTCATCCCGGCGGCTACCGAAACGACGACCTTGCCCGCCAGCATCCCTTTGACGGGGGCCAGCACAGCTTCGACCTGGTACGGTTTCACCGCCACGACCACCACGTCGGCGAACCCCGCGACTCCTGCGGCATCGTCGAAAGCGAGGAACCCGTGGGGTTCCGTATTACGGTGCAGCTTCGCCCGGTCGCGGGCGCATGCGCCGATCTGCCCGGGCTGCAAAGCCCCCGATGCGGCAAGCCCTGCGGCCAGGGCCTGCGCCATGTTTCCGAATCCGATAAATCCTACCTTCATATCATCATTGTTTGGAATAATCCCTCTCCCCGAATATCAGCGACCCGACACGCACCATCGTCGAGCCGCACTCGACGGCGATGGGGTAGTCGTGCGACATGCCCATCGACAGGATGTTGAACCGCGCCCCGAAATTGGGCTGCAACAGGTCGAAACAGCGCTTCAGCTCCCTGAAGTCGCGGCGTATCACCTCCCAGTCGTCGGTATTGGTCGCAATGCCCATCACGCCGCGTACGCAGATGTTCGGCATCTGCGCGAAAGGCGCCGTGCGGAGGTACTGCATCAGGTCATCCAGCTCCCAGCCCGATTTGCTCTCCTCGTCGGCGACGCGGATTTCGAGCAGTATCTCGATCGTGCGGCCGCATTTGGCGGCTTCGCGCTGGATGGTTTCGGCCAGCCGCGCACTGTCGACCGAATGGATCAGCGACACGAACGGGGCGATATACTTCACCTTGTTGGTCTGCAGGTGGCCGATCATGTGCCACTCGATATCCTTGGGCAGCACGTCGTATTTTTCACGCAGCTCCTGCGGACGGCTCTCGCCGAAAATGCGGTGCCCGGCATCGTAGGCCTCGCGGATCGCCCCGGCGGGGTGGGTCTTCGACACGGCGACCAGCGTGACATACTCGGGCAGGGTGCCGCGCACGAAGGACAATTGGTATGCTATCGACATAATCTATTCGGTTTTGGTGTGTAAAAATACGCAAAATTCGTACAAGACGAAACAAGCCCGGAAAAAATCCGGGCCTGCATACCGTTTTTATCCGTCCGGAATCCCGGACATGCTATCGGGCCAGTACGATTTCGGAGCAGGGGACGGCTCCGTCCAAGACCCGCTCCGAGCCGGACTCCATGTCGTAGACCCGGATCCGGTTGCCGCCGTCGCCGGTGTCGCAGAGCATGAACAGCTCCTCGGTCTTCCCGCCGTCATGGCGGACGGCGATCGAGCGGACGGTGCCCTGCACCGCCGCCAGCGTCCTGTCGAACTCCATCGACACGGGGTTATACAGACGCAGTTCGGTCACACCGCCCTTCGCCACGGCATAGCCGCCGACGGCGTAATAGGTCTCGCCGTCCTGCCCTTTGTCCAGCACTCCGAACGGCACCATCGCATCGGCCTGTTCGGCATCGCCCGTTTTTACGGCGTATCCCTCGCCGCTGCGGCCGGTAAGCACCAGCGGCGTATAACTATCCGGGGCAGTGTGTGCCGCGAGCAGGAGGTAACCGCCGTAGACGGTCACGAAAGGATTTTCGCCCAGCATCTCGGGCGCAATGTCCGAAGGCAGCATCCACGACGGGGGCACAGGTGCGACGTTGGTACGGGTCATATTCAACTCCATGAGGACGAGCCGGCCGGCCTCATGGCGCAGGAAGGCGGCGAAATCGGAGAGGGTGCCCGCGACGACGACATTGTCGTAGCCCGAATCCCGGAAATAACGCATCGTGAGGTCGTAGAACGCCGCAGCGCCGATATTTCCGCCGGGCGCGAGGCCGTAGATACGGTTCGAACCGGGGGTATTCACCACGCAGTGCATGCGGCGCAAAACGCCCAAGGTCTCAATGCGGGTTAGGTCGCCCGTCGTCAGGTCGATCCGGTCGATCCCGGTTTCGTCGCAATCGTACTGGGTGATGCCGTAGAGCGACGGCTCCTCGGGCGGGCGGCCGTCGGATACGGATATTTTACCCAGCGTCATGGCCTTGCCGCGGCGGAAGAGCTTCACCTCGGTCGTAGAGGCGGGGTAGCCTCCGGGGGCCAGGAACGTGATGTCCGATTCGGTACGTTCCGTCACGACGGCCCAGACACCGTCGGCATATCCTTCCGGGAGAGCCGCCTGCGACAGGGGCCACGCGATCCGCAGCATGATGTCGTCGTCGGCCTCGAAGCCGCGCGCCGCAACGGTCACCTCGTCGCCGGGCGCGAATAGCTGCGATGACGGGGGCATCACCACGTCGGTGACGAACGGCGCACCATCGCCCTCGTCCGTGGTACATGCCAGCAGGAAAAGCCCGAAAAAGGATAAAAACAATAGTTTCTTCATATAACCTACTATATAACAATTACATACCTCCGCACCGGGGGGGGGTATCCGCCGGAATGCAATGCGCTTGCATACGTCGTAAAGATACGACATAAAGCCCTAATATCCAAATAAAATGCGACATATCGTACCCGCTGCGTTTTGCCGTTTAGGATTTGTTTCGTACATTTGGGATCAAAACCGGAAAACCTATGAGAAAACTCCAGTATTGCCTCGCGGCGGCAGCCCTCTTCGCCTATGGCGCAGCCGCAGCCTGTACCAATTTCATCGTAACCAAAGGGGCATCGACCGACGGCTCGGCCATGGTCTCCTATGCCGCCGATTCGCACGCGCTGTACGGCGCGCTGTACCACACACCCCGGCGGGAAATTCAGGGCCGGGGCCATGCTGCCCGTCTACGAGTGGGACACGGGACGCTACCTGACGGACATCCCGCAGGCGGGCGAAACCTATTCGACCGTCGGCAACATGAACGAGCATTCGCTCATCATCGGCGAAACGACCTACGGAGGCCGCCCGGAACTGGAGGACTCGACAGGGCTGATCGACTACGGGTCGCTGATCTACATCACGCTCCAGCGCGCGAAGACGGCCCGCGAGGCGATCCTCACGATCGCCGAGCTGGCGAACACCTACGGATATGCCTCGAGCGGCGAGTCGTTCTCGATCGTCGACCCCGAAGAGGCGTGGATCATGGAGCTGATCGGCAAGGGCTACAAGGACGACGGCAAGGGCGGCAACGCCAACAAGGGCATCGTATGGGTCGCACGCCGCATTCCCGACGGATATGTTTCGGCGCACGCCAACCAGGCGCGCATCACGACCTTCCCGAAGAACGACCCCGAGAACTGCCTCTATTCGCCCGACGTGGTGGCGTTCGCCCGCGAGATGGGTTACTACGACGGCACGGACGAGGATTTCAGTTTCTGCGAAGCCTACGCCCCGGCCGATTTCGGCGCGCTGCGAGGCTGCGAGGCCCGCGTGTGGGCATTCTTCCGCACGGTGGCCGACGGAATGGACAAATACGTGGACTATGCGATGGGGCACAATGCCGAAAACCGCATGCCCCTGTGGGTGAAACCCCGCACGAAGGTGTCGCCCAAGGTGGTCTTCGACTGCATGCGCGACCACTACGAAGGCACGCCGATGGACATGACCACCGACATAGGCGCCGGGGGCAGCGCCTGCCCCTACCGCTGGCGGCCGATGTATTTCGAGGTCGACGGCGTGGAATACTGCAACGAACGTGCGACGGCCACGCAGCAGACCGGCTTCTGGTTCGTGGCACAGGCACGCCCCGACGTGCCCGACAACATGGGCATCCTCTGGTTCGGCGTGGACGATGCGGCCACGTCGTGCCTGACGCCCATCTACTGCTGCACGCAGGGCGTCCCCGAGTGCCTGAGCGAAGGCAACGGTTCGATGCTCGAATATTCGCCGACGTCGGCGTTCTGGCTCTTCAACCGCGTTTCGAACTTCGCCTACATGCGTTACGACATGATCGCGGGCGACATCCGCAAGGTCGTGGACAAATGGGAAAACGAGGCGCTCCGCCTGGTGCGCGACGTCGATGCCGAGGCGATGACGCTCTCGCCCAAGGCCCGCGGCAAATTCCTCTCGGAGTTCAGCATCGCCACGGCGCAGCAGTTGTTCGACCGCTGGTCTAAGCTGGACAAATACCTGCTGGTGAAATACATGGACGGCAACGTGAAAAGCGAACATGCGGGCGTGCTGGAATACCTCGACGGCAAGGGCGGCCCGGCGCATTTCGTGGACAACGGCAACGGCAAACAGATCCCCGACAAGATCCAGTTCCCGGGTTACGGCGAGAAGTGGAAACGTGCCGTGGCCAAAGACAACGGAGAAATACTCAAAGTGATAAAATAGAGCTATGAAATACGATATCATCGTCGTGGGAAGCGGCCCGGGCGGCTATGTGGCCGCAATCCGGGCTTCGCAGCTGGGACGGAAGGTCGCACTCGTGGAGCGTGCCGAGGCGGGCGGCGTATGCCTCAACTGGGGCTGCATCCCGACCAAGGCGCTGCTGAAAAGCGCACAGGTCTACACCTATTGCAAATCGGCGGAGCATTACGGGCTCACCCTCGCGGGCGAGGTGTGCCCCGACCCGGAAAAGATCGTGGCGCGCTCGCGCGGCGTGGCCGAAACCATGTCCAAGGGCGTGGCCTTCCTGCTGAAGAAAAACAACATAGACCTCATACAGGGCTTCGGGCGCCTGACGGCGGCAGGCAGGCTCGAGGTCGACGGCACGCACTACGAAGCCGACCATATCATCCTCGCCACGGGGGCGCGCCCGCGCGAAATGGCGTTCATGCCCATCGACGGCCGGCACGTGATTTCGTCGCGCCAGGCGCTGACGCTCACCCGGCTGCCCGAAACGATGGTCGTCGTAGGCTCGGGCGCCATCGGCAGCGAGTTCGCGTGGTTCTACGCCGCGCTGGGCGTGAAGGTCACCGTGGTGGAGTACATGCCCCGCATGATGCCGCTCGAGGACGAGGAGGTGTCGAAGGCGATGGAGCGCGCATTCCGCAAACTGCGGGCGGCGGTGATGACCTCGACGACCGTGAAATCGGTCAGGGTCAACGCCGAAGGGCGCTGCGAGGTCGAGACCGAGGGCAAAAAGGGCCCCGAAACCCTGACGGCGGACATCGTGCTCTCGGCCGTGGGGATCAAGTCCAACATCGAGGGGATCGGCCTCGAAGAGCTGGGCATCGCCGTGGAGCGCGACAAAGTGCTCGTCGACCGGTTCTACCGCACCAATGTTCCGGGCGTATACGCCATCGGCGACATCGTGGGCGGCCCGGCGCTGGCGCACGTGGCCTCGGCGGAGGGAATCTGCTGCGTGGAGGCCATATGCGGGCTGGATCCCGCACCGGTGGATTATTCGACCATTCCGTCGTGCGTCTTCACCTCGCCCGAAGTGGCGTCGGTCGGCATGACCGAGCAGCAGGCGCAGGAGCGGGGTGTCGCCTATAAGGCAGGGCGTTTCCCGTTCACGGCTTCGGGCAAGGCGACCGCCGCGGGCGACCGCGACGGCTTCGTGAAACTCCTCTTCGGCGAGGACGACACCCTGCTGGGGGCGCACATGGTCGGACAGAACGTCACCGAGATGATCGCCGAGCCGACGCTGGCTCGGATGCTGGGTGCCACGGCACACCGGATCGCCCGCACGATACATGCACACCCCACGATGAATGAAGGGGTCATGGAGGCCGCCGAAGCGGCATTGGGGGAGGCGATACACCTCTAACCCGCCTGGCAGACTAAACGCCCCTCTGGTAACGAGGGGCGTTTTGTTATAACGGTATTTCCACAGGGCGACACACCGATCCGGCTGCAGGTTCACAAACGCCGTACGACGTCAGAAACCCGTTCCGGGAACCGCAGGTCAGGCATCCCGGAGCGTCACCACGAACCGTGCACCCCCGGTATAGGAGGTGTCGAGGGCGATCGTACCGCCCAATTTCTCCACGATCAGCCGGCAGAGGCTCAAGCCCAATCCCAGCCCCTGCGCAAAGGGATCGCCCTTGTAGAAGCGATCGAAAATCTTTTCCGCCAGCCCGGGTTCCACGCCGCAGCCCGTGTCGGTGACCGACAAGGTCAGCGTATCGGATCCCGTCAGGCCGCATTTGACCGTCACGGATCCCTGTTCGGTGAATTTGACGGCATTCTTCAGCAACTCGCGTACGAGCAGCGACACATAACTCCGGTGCAACGGGAATACGATCTCCGGGGCCGCGAGCTTCAGCCGGTATTCCACGCCCTCCTTTACGGGCAGGTGTTCCATTTCGGCACGGATGATCTTGCTGATGTCGAGCAGCTTCCGGGGCAGTTCGGCACTCGTATTATCCAGCTGCGACACTTCGAGCATATCGTTGATGAGCGAAGTGAAGAGCTGCGTATTGTCGCGGATGATCTGTACGAACTCCCGGCGCTCTTCCTCCGTGAGGTCCTCCCCGGCAATCAGCTCGGCAAAGCCGCTTATGGCATTGAGCGGCGTGCGTATTTCGTGGCTCATCGAACCCATGAAATCCCGCTTGAGCCGCTCGCTCTCCTGCGCGCGCTGCGATTCGACCGACAGGTTGTGCTGCAGGTGCTTGATGCGCAGCAGGTTCCGCCACAGGTAGACAACGGCGATGACGGCCAGCAGCAGGATCGTCAGGGCGAAGTAGAGCGAGTTCTGCCGTTTCTGCGCCAGTAGCAACGCTTTATCACGCTCGGCCTTGTCCAGTCCGTACTGCACTTCCAGTTCGCCCACCTTCTCGGCATACCTGTGCGACGAGAGCGAGTCGCGCAGGCCGACCACTTCGTTATAAACCCCGCACGCCTCCTTGTAGCGTCCCATGCGTTCGAGGATCTTGGCCTTGTTAGCGGATATCGCCACCAACTGCGACGTGACACCGCCCGGACGCAACTGCACCGTCAGCGAATCGAGGTAAGCCAGCGCCCTGGGGTAATCGCCCCGGCGGTTGTAATACTCTGCGCTGATCGTATAGAATCCCTGCCTGTTGGTCAGCAGGTTGCCCGCATCCGCCGCCGCGGAGTCCGCGAAACGGCGGTAACGCTCGTAATACGCCTGCAAGTTGCGCTCGTCGAGCAGCGGCGAGGTGCACATCGAATAGTAACAGACCAAGTAGGACATCTCCTTGGAAATATAGGGTCTGCGCCGTACGATCTCCGGATCGCGGTAATACTCGTCGAGCATCGCAAGGTAACCGTCGGCCGCATGTACCAGCCCGCTTTGGTCTTCCAAACTGCTGTAAGCCGCGATCAGGCAGGTGATCAGGTTGGCATGGAAATTCCGGCGTGCCGTGGGACACATCCGCCCCAGCAGGGCGAGTTCGTCGTTCCAGAAAGGCAGGCCGCGCTCCATCTGCAGGTTTCCTTCGGCCGAGACCAGCCTGAAGGCGGCTATGCCTTTCAGGAAGAGCCGCGACGCCTCTTCGTATACATCGCCCGGGGGCAATGTCCGTACCGAGTCGATGTATTCACGGCACAGCCGCGCGGACTCCTCCGCCCCGGCAACCTGTATCCTGCGTGCCAGCTCCACCATGCGGTAATAAGCCCCGAGCCCCTCCATGCCGCTGCCCTGCATCAGCGGCTCCGCCTGCGCCAGCACCCGGGCGAGCGAATCCCCGGCACCGGGCGAAGAGATGTAATACGAAGCGAGCGACCCCAGCGACGCCCCGACGGCAAATCCGTCCCCGACGGCGGCGGCCTCGTCGAACAGTTTGCGGCTGTAATACAATTCGTCTTCCGACGAGTCGTTCAGGTCTTTCAGGTTCAGCAGGATATCGACCCGTTTGCGGGCATCCGGCTCCGATTGGCAAGCAGATTTCAGCGAATCTACGAGATGCGCCGGAGGTGTCGCGGAAGAAGCGGCCATCCATCCGACAGCCAACAGCGTCCACAGGGATTTTTTCATACAAGTTGGAATTGGCTTCCAAATATAGCTATTTAATTCCCAATATCAAAAAAACGAGGGAGGTTTCCTGGCGGAACCTCCCTCATTTCGAATCCTTTCAGTTTTTTACCTGAACCACTCCTGCAAGTGGTCTTTGGCGTAGAAGTAATACACCGCAAAACCCAGCCAGCTGGTGAGCAGCACCACGATCGAAGCGATCACCTTGCCCGCGGTCGAAATGTTTTTCTTGAAGATGTCCATCACGCACCATATTGCGCAGAAGACACCGATAAGCCAAATAATAGTCCCAATCATAGTCGATAATATTTATTTATTAAAATCAGTAAAATACCTTACGTTCAAACACGTCCGCCGGATAGACCACATCGCTCAGGAAAAGCCCCTGCGCAGGGGCGCCGCCACTCGAGCGCGACAGGTCGCGGCTTTCAACGATCTCGCGGAACTGCTGCGGGGTATAGCGCCCGCGTCCCACATCGACCAGCGTCCCGACCAGCGACCGCACCATGTTGCGCAGGAAACGGTCGGCGCGGATCGTGAAGCAGAGCACGCCACGCCCGTCGGCCGTCCATGACGCGTGCATGACGCGGCAGATGTTGGTCTTGTTGTTCGAATTGAGCTTGGCGAACGACGTAAAATCGTCGTAGCACAGCAGCCAGGCCGCCGCCTCGTTCATCCGCCCGACATCCAGCGGCACGTAATACTGCCACGTCGTGCCCCGCGTAAAGGGGTTCTTGCGCGGCTCGATGTAGTAGCGGTATTCGCGCTCGCGCGCTGCGAAACGGGCGTGCGCACCGTCGTCCACGGGCGTCATGCTTCCCACGGCAATGTCCCCCGGCAGCAGGAAATTCAGTTTGTAGACCGTCTGCGCCGGATCGGGCACGGGCGCCGCACAATCGAAATGCGCCACATAATAGGAGGCGTTGACACCCGTGTCGGTGCGCCCCGCTCCTGTCACCTCGATTTTCTCGCGCAACAGGGTAGCGAGCGCCCGCTCCAGCGTCTGCTGCACCGACGGCATGTCGGGCTGCCGCTGCCAGCCGCAATAGGCGGCCCCGTTGTACCTGAGTTCCAGAAAATAGCGCATCGCGATCGGAGTGGTTTGCGCAAAAATACAAAAAAATCGGTTAGCGCCGCGGTTTTATGTCCAGTTTTACGGGATGGATCATATTCTCGGGGCGGAGCACCTCGTCCAGTTCGTCGCGGTTCAGGATGCCGTGTTCGAGCACCAGCTCGTAGACGCCGCGCCCGGTTTCCAGCGCCTCCTTGGCGATCTTCGTGGAGTTCTTGTAGCCGATGATCGGGTTGAGCGCCGTCACCACGCCGATGCTGTTACGGACATATTGCAGGCACTTCTCCTCGTTGGCCGTAATGCCGTCAACGCAGCGGATGCGCAGCGTGTCGAAGCCGTTGATCAGCAGTTCGGCCGACTCGAAACAGCACTGCGCCATCACCGGCTCCATGGCGTTGAGCTCCATCTGCGCCGCCTCGTCGGCCATCGTCACGCACAGCTCGTTGCCGATGACCTTGAAGGCGATCTGGTTCATCACTTCGGGAATCACCGGGTTGACCTTGCCGGGCATGATCGACGAACCGGGCTGACGGGCCGGCAGGTTGAATTCGCCCAGCCCGCAGCGGGGCCCGAAGAGAGCAGCCGCAGGTCGTTGCAGATCTTGTTCATCTTCGACGCGATGCGCTTCATCGCCGAGGAGTAGCCGACCATGCAGACCGTGTCGGACGTCGCCCCGACGAGGTCTTCGGCCAGCGTCACGTCCCAGCCGGTGATCTCCCGGATGGCCGCCGTACAGCGCTCGGCATAGCCCGGCTCGGCGCAGATGCCCGTGCCGATGGCCGTGGCGCCCATGTTGATCGACAGGAACTCCTGTGCCGCGTGGTCGAGGTTGTCGACCTCGCCCCGCAGGACGCTCGCAAAACCGTGGAACGTCTGCCCGAGGGTCATGGGTACGGCGTCCTGCAACTGCGTGCGCCCCATCTTGAGCACGCGGGCGAACTCGTCGCCCTTGCGGGCAAAGGCGGCGATCAGCGCTTCGAGGTGCCGGCGCAGTTCGAGGTGCGTGGCATAGAGCCCGAGGTGGATGGCCGAAGGGTAGGCGTCGTTGGTCGACTGCGAACAGTTGACGTGGTCGTTGGGCGAGCAGTACTGATATTCGCCGCGCGCGTGCCCCATGATCTCCAGCGCACGGTTGGCGATCACCTCGTTGGCGTTCATGTTGGTCGTGGTGCCCGCGCCGCCCTGAATCATATCCACGGGGAAAAACTCGTGGAACCTGCCCGCCATGATTTCGCGGCAGGCCTGCGATATGGCTCCGAAAAGTTCGTCGGAGAGAAGCCCCATCGCGTGGTTGGCGATGGCGGCACCCAGTTTGACGATGGCCAGCCCCTCGATGAAACGCGGGTATTCGCACAGGCGAAATTTGCTGATGGCGAAATTCTCCAGTCCGCGCATGGTCTGCACGCCGTACAATACGTTGTCCGGCACTTCTACGCAACCGAGCAGGTCGCATTCGGTGCGTGTTTTCTTTGATTCGTTTTTCATATCCCTTACAATATAAAAATATTTCGACTTGTTTCTATTTCACATTAAAAGCTGAAAGCAGCAGAAAGTTAACAATTATTTCTCAAATAAAGAAGTATTTCGCATTTTCGTGCCAAAATCGACGGGAAGGACGGAGGAGAAGCAGGGCGGAGGTATGCCGTGCGGGCGCCGATTCCCCCGAAAAATAAACCGCACGGCCACAACCGCCAAATAAATTTGGCAGTCGGCGCAGCTTGTATTATCTTTGCGAACAATAAATTCCCGCTTAGGCAGGCGGCCCCGGCAGCGTGCAGGCAAAGTCTGCACCTGCGCCCGGCTCCGCAGCCCCCGTACGGGATTTGCACGACTTTATAATCCGGAAAAATATGAAAGCAGCTATCATAGGTTACGGCAAGATGGGGCGCGAGATCGAGAAGATACTCCTCGAACGCGGCCACAGCGTAGCGCTCGTGATCGACACGGACAACGCGTCCGACCTGAACGCCGCCAACCTCGCACAGGCGGACGTGGCGCTGGAATTCACCATGCCCACGACCGCCTACGGCAATATCCGCACCTGCATCGAGAACGCCACCCCCGTGGTGAGCGGCACGACGGGCTGGACGGATCGTCTGCCGGAGCTCCAGGAACTGTGCCGCGAGAAGGGCGGGGCGCTGTTCTACGCCTCGAACTACTGCCTGGGGGTAAACCTGATGTTCCGCCTCAACCGCCAACTGGCGGAGATGATCGGCCGCGTGGGCGGCTACGGCGTACGCATCGGGGAGGTACACCACACCCAGAAGAAGGATGCGCCGAGCGGTACGGCCATCACGCTGGCCGAGGGCGTCATCGCCGGCCTGCCCGCCAAGACGGAGTGGGTGAACTACGCCCCGGGGATCGAACACGCCGCGAACCGCATCGGAAGCCCCGCGGAAGCGACGCCGGAACAAGTCGTGATCGGCTCCGTACGCGAGGGCATGGTACCGGGCATACACACCGTGACCTACGAGTCGGAGGACGATATTCTCGAGCTGAAACATACGATTAAGAACCGCCGCACGTTAGCAATGGGGGCCGTAATAGCCGCCGAGTTCCTTTGCGGCAAACAGGGCGTCTACTCGATGGACGACCTGCTGAAATAAGATAAGATTAGGACATGGGAAAGATCAAGGCATTCTTCCGTAACAAATGGGTCGGCTTCACGCTCGCCTCGCTGCTCTACACGCTGTGGTTCGTCGTATGGACGGGCAATCTCTGGATGCTGCTGGGGCTGGCGGTGATCTTCGACCTCTACATCACGAAGTTCTTCTACCGCTACGTCTGGTGCCACAACGCGCGTATGTGCCAGCAGAGCAAGGTCTACAAGACCGTATACGAATGGGTAAACGCCATCATCTTCGCCACGGTCGTGGCTTCGCTGGTGCATATCTTCGTCTTCCAGATGTACGTCATCCCGACCTCGTCGATGGAAAAATCGCTGCTGATCGGCGACTACCTCTACGTGAGCAAGGTGACCTACGGTCCGCAGATGCCCAACACGCCGCTGTCGTTCCCGTTCGTACACCACACGATGCCCTTTTCGCAGACGAAAAAATCGTTTTCCGAGGCGGTCAAGTGGCCCTACCACCGGCTCAAGGGGTTGCGCAGGATCAAACGCAACGACGTGGTGGTCTTCAACTTCCCGGCGGGCGACACCGTACTGCTCGAAAATCAGAACGTGACCTATTACGACGTGCTGCGCGGCTACGAAGAGTCGTTCGGCAAGGAGGAGGGACGCAAGCGCCTCGCGGAGAAGTACACCATCGTCAGCCGCCCGGTGGACAAGCGCGAGAACTACATCAAGCGCTGCGTCGCCATCGCGGGCGATTCGCTCGAAGTGCGCGACGGGCAGGTGTGGGTCAACGGATCGCCGCAGGAGCCGTTCCCCGGCATCCAGTACCAGTATGTCGTACAGGTCACTTCGCCCCTGACGCAATATGCCCTCGACAACCTCGGCATCACCGAATACACGGGCAACGGCTCGATGTACTACATGTTCCTCACGGACGAGGCGGCCGAAAAGGTCAGGGCGCTCGGCAACGTGCTCTCCGTGCGCCGTTATATCTACACGCCCAACACGGACGTGTTCCCGCAGTGGGCGGAACCGCGCTGGAGCCAGGACAACTACGGGCCGATCTGGATTCCGCAGAAGGGCGCCACGGTGCAGCTCACGGCCGAAAACCTGCCCCTGTACCGCCGCATCATCGAAACCTACGAAGGGCATGAGCTCGAAGAACGCGACGGGCGCATCTACATCGACGGCGCCGAGGCCGGCAGCTACACGTTCGGCATGGATTACTACTGGATGATGGGCGACAACCGCCACAACTCGGCCGACTCGCGGTTCTGGGGCTTCGTGCCCGAAGACCACATCGTCGGCAAGGCTTCGTTCGTCTGGCTGTCGCTCGACGCGAACAAGTCGTTCCCGTCGAATATCCGCTGGGAGCGCCTCTTCAAGAAAGTACGCTAAAGGGTGGAAGCAGGGGACAGCTATCTGACGATCGCGGCGCCCGCCGAGGCGGCATCGAGGGAGCGGAGCAGCAAATTCCTCGCCTATGCCTATCCCGTGCAGGACGAGGGACAGATACGCGAAATACTCGACGCCCTGCGCAAGAGATACTACGACGCCACACACCATTGCTATGCGTGGAGGCTCGGGCCCGGGGGTGAGCATTTCCGCGCCAATGACGACGGGGAGCCTTCGGGGACGGCCGGGCGGCCGATCCTCGGACAGTTGCTCGCGAACTCGCTGACGGACTGCCTGGTGGTGGTCGTCCGCTATTTCGGCGGCACGAAACTGGGCGTCCCGGGGCTGATCGCAGCCTACCGGGAGTCGGCGGCCGCGGCGATCGGGGCCGCCCGGATCGTGGAGCGCACCGTCGACCGCACCGTCCGCGTGGATTTCCCCTACATCGTCCTGAACAACATCATGCGCGTCGTGAAGGAGCAGCAGCCGAAAATCGTATCGCAGGAGTTCGACAACCTGTGCACGATGGTCTTCGCCATCCGCGAAGGCCGTGCGGCGGAACTGATTGAAAAACTGAAAAAAGCCGGGGGCTCCGTCCCCGAAGAGCAATAAATGGCACACGAAAAATCCATCTATATCAAAGGTGCGCGGGTGCACAACCTCAAGAATATCGAGGTGGAGATCCCGCACGAAAAGCTGGTCGTCGTCACGGGCCTGTCGGGCTCGGGAAAATCGACGCTGGCCTTCGACACGATCTTCGCCGAAGGACAGCGCCGCTATGTCGAGAGCCTCTCGGCCTATGCGCGCCAGTTCCTCGGGAAGATCAGCAAGCCCGACGTGGACATCATCACGGGCATCGCGCCGGCCATCGCCATCGAACAGAAAGTCAACACGCGCAATCCCCGTTCGACAGTGGGTACCACGACCGAAATATACGACTACCTGAAGCTGCTCTACGCCCGCATCGGGCACACTTTTTCGCCCGTGTCGGGGCAGGAGGTGCGCTGTTACAGCGTGGACGACGTGGCGGCCTACATCCAGCAGCAGGGCGAGGGCGGGCGCGTCGTGATCGCGGCGCCGCTCACGCTGGGCAGGGGGCAGGGGATCATCGAGAAACTCACGCTGCTGCTCTCCGACGGCCTGATGCGCGTCTGGACGAAGGGCGAAACGCGGCTCATCGAGGATATCCTGCCCCAGGTCGACGAAAAGACCCGGGCGGAGGAGATCCTCGTGGTCATAGACCGGGCACGCATCGCCGCAGACGACGATACGCAGACCCGCATGCGGGACTCCGTAGCCCGGGCGTTCTCCTACGGCGAGGGGATCTGCACGGTCATCACCGACAAGGGCGCCACGGAGTTCTCGTCGCGCTTCGAGGCCGACGGCATCCAGTTCGAGCACCCCTCGGAACACCTTTTCAGCTTCAACAACCCGCTGGGGGCATGTCCCCGGTGCGAGGGGTACGGCAAGGTGATCGGCATCGACGAAGACCTGGTGATCCCCGACAAGAGCAAGACGATCTACGAGGACGCCGTGGCCTGCTGGCGCGGCGAGACGATGCGCCTGTGGAAGGAGAAGCTGGTGGAAAACGCCGGCAAGTTCGATTTCCCGATCCACACGCCGTTCCATGAACTGACGCAGGAGCAGAAACGCCTGTTGTGGCGCGGCAACGAATATTTCCACGGGCTGGACGACTTTTTCGCCTACATCGACTCGGAACGCCGCAAGATTCAGTTCCGCGTAATGAAAGCCCGCTATACGGGCAAGACCACCTGCCCCGAATGCGGCGGCAGCCGCCTGCGCAGGGAGGCGCTCTACGTGAAGGTGGGCGGCAAGACCGTCGCCGACCTGGTGGTGATGCCGGTCGACGAACTGATCGCGTTCTTCGCCGGGCTGGAACTGGACGGGCACGACACGAAGACCGCGGCGCGAATCCTCGTGGAAATCCGCAACCGCCTGCAATACCTGGCCGACGTGGGGCTGGGCTACCTGACGCTCGACCGCCTTTCGTCGACCCTATCGGGCGGCGAAAGCCAGCGCATCAACCTCTCGACGTCGCTGGGCAGCAACCTCACGGGGTCGCTCTACATCCTCGACGAGCCTTCGATCGGCCTGCACCCGCGCGACACGAACCGCCTGATCAAGGTCTTGCAGCAATTGCGCGACCTGGGCAACACGGTGATCGTCGTGGAGCACGAGGAGGAGGTGATCCGTGCGGCCGACTGGATCGTCGACGTCGGCCCCAAGGCGGGCTACAACGGCGGCGAGGTGGTCTTCAGCGGCACGCTGCCCCAACTGCTCAAAAGCAGGAAGAGCCTCACGGCCGACTACCTGACCGGGCGCCGCGCGATAGCGCCCCCCGCCACCGAACGCGGCTGGAGCAACTCGATCCTCATCGAAGGGGCGCGTGAGAACAACCTGCGCAACATCGACGTGCGGATTCCGCTGGGCGTCATGACCTGCATCACGGGCGTGAGCGGCAGCGGCAAGTCGTCGCTGGCCAAGGGCATCCTTTACCCGGCGCTGCGGCGCCTGCTCTTCGACACGGGCGTCAAGCCCGGCGACTTCGACGGCATCGGCGGCGACGTGCAGCTGCTCAGGTCGGTCGAGATGATCGACCAGAACCCGATCGGCAAGTCATCGCGCTCGAATCCCGTGACCTATATCAAGGCCTATGACGAGATCCGCAAGCTGTTCGCCGACCAGCCCTACGCCCAGCATACGGGACTGGGGGCGTCGTCCTTCTCGTTCAACATCGCGGGAGGCCGCTGCGAAGAGTGCCAGGGCGAGGGGGTCATCAAGGTCTCGATGCAGTTCATGGCCGACGTCGAACTAGTGTGCGAGGCCTGCGGCGGCAAGCGTTTCCGCGACGAGATACTCGAAGTGAAATACCGCGGCAAGTCGATCTACGACGTGCTGGAGATGACCGTCGACGACGCCATCGCGTTTTTCGGCGAGAACAAAAAAGACCCGACCTGCAAACGCATCGTCGAACGGCTCAAACCATTGCAGGACGTGGGGCTGGGATACATCAGGCTCGGGCAGTCGTCGTCGACCCTTTCGGGCGGCGAGAGCCAGCGCGTGAAGCTGGCATCGTTCCTGACCAAGGACAGCGCCCAGGGCGGCGTGATGTTCATTTTCGACGAGCCGACGACGGGGCTGCATTTCCACGACATCAACAAGCTGCTGGCGGCGTTCAACGCCCTAATGGAACGGGGGCACACGATCGTCATCGTGGAGCACAACATGGACGTCATCAAATGCGCCGACTGGGTCGTCGACCTCGGGCCCGAAGCCGGCACGGGCGGCGGCAGGGTCGTATTCGAGGGCACGCCCCGCAACCTGGAGCAATGCCCGGCGAGTTACACGGGAAAATACCTCCGCCTGCGTACGAAATTATAACGAACACCGCCCCTGTAAAGGCGGAAATTCCCCGACAAGCAACAACAATGGAATTCTTCACATACCGACTCCCCAACGGCATCAGGGGCATCCACCGCCAGGTGAAAAGCAACGTGGCGCACTGTGCGCTGGTCATCAACGCCGGCAGCCGCGACGAGCATCCCGACCAGTACGGGCTAGCGCATCTGACCGAACATGCGTTTTTCAAAGGCACGCAGCGCCGCCGTGCCTGGCAGGTCAACTGCCGGCTGGAAAACCTCGGCGGGGAACTCAACGCCTTCACCACCAAGGAGGACACGACGCTGCACGCCACCGTGCTGCGCGGCGACTTCGCCAAAGCCGCCGAACTGCTCGCCGACGTGGCGTTCCGTTCGACCTTTCCCGAACGGGAACTGGAACGCGAAAAGGAGGTGATCGCAGACGAGATAAACACCTACAAGGATTCGCCCGCCGACCTGATCTACGATACGTTCGAGGACATGCTCTTCGCAGGGTCGGAGCTGGGGCACAACATCCTGGGGCGCAAGAATGCGCTCGCACGCTACGACGGGGAGGCGATACGCGCCTTCACGGGCCGCACGCACACCACCGACCAGATGGTATTCTCGTCGATCGGAAACTTCTCGGCCAAAACCGCCGAAGCCGTCGCGGCACGTTATTTCGCCGGGCAGGCGGCTTCGGCACGCGGTTTCGGCAGGGTAGCCCCGGCACCCTGCGCGGCCTTCGAAAAGACGGTCGTGAAGCACACGCACCAGACGCACTGCATCATCGGCAACCGCGCCTACGGCATCGGCGAGGAAAAGCGGCTGCCGCTGGCACTGCTGATTAACATCCTCGGCGGCCCGTGCGCCAACTCGCTACTCAACGTCGTGGTGCGCGAGAAGAACGGGCTGTCGTACAACATCGAAGCCAGCTACACGCCGTACAGCGACTCGGGCATCGTGGCGATCTACTTCAGCTCCGAAAACGGCAACACGGCGCAGTGCATCGACCTGATCGAAGGGGAGCTGCGCAAACTGCGCACCACGCCGCTGACGGCCCGCCAACTGTCGATGGCGAAAAAACAGTTCATCGCACAGCTGGCCATTTCGAGCGAGAGCAACGAAGGGTACATGCTGGGGGCCGGAAAAAGTTTCCTGACGCACGACGACGTGGACACGATGGAACAGGTCTACGCCAAGGTGCGTTCGCTGACCGCCGTGCAGCTGACCGAAGTCGCCGAAGAGGTATTCTCCGGCATGTCGAGACTGATTTATAAATAGAGATATGGAAAAGGAGATCGTATTCGTCCTGCTCGACGATTTCGCAGACTGGGAGGCGGCATTCCTCGCCCCGGCGCTGCGGGCGGGCACGATGCCGGGACGCCCGGCATCCTACGGCGTGAAATACATGACCCCCGACGGCCGGCCCGTCCGGTCGATCGGCGGGTTGCGGGCCGCGGCCGACTGCGACGCCTCGGCGCTGCCCGAAGCGTGCGCAGGGCTGATCCTCGTCGGGGGTATGCAGTGGCAGTCGGAGGCGGCGCAACGGATCGTGCCGCTCGTGGGCGAGGCGCTGGCACGCGGGATCGTCGTCGGCGCCATCTGCAATGCCGTGTCGTTCATGGCCGCACACGGCTTCCTGAACGGTATCCGGCACACGGGCAACACCCTCGGAATGCTGCAAAAGTGGGGCGGGGCAAACTATACGGGCGAAGCGCTCTACGAGGAGCGGCAGGCCGTGCGCGACGGCAACGTCGTAACGGCCAACGGCACCGGACAACTGGAATTCACCTGCGAATGCCTGCTCGCCCTCGCGGCCGACACCCCTGAGGCCATCGAAGCGTCGTACAAGTTCAACAAGGAAGGGTTCTGCAAGCAGTAATGGACGCGCTCGAACAATACATCCACGACCACACCTCGCCCGAAGAGGAGTTGCTGCACGAGCTCGACCGTGAGGCCAACCTGCGGGTCGTACAGCCCCGCATGCTGTCGGGCCATATTCAGGGCCGCCTGCTGGAAATGCTCGTGCGGATGCTCCGTCCACGGCGCATCCTCGAAATCGGCACCTTCACGGGGTACTCGGCGCTCTCGATGGCCGCAGGGCTCGAAGAGGGCGGGGAACTGCACACCATCGAGGTGGAGGACGAGCTGGAAGAGCTGGCGCAATCCTTTTTCGACCGCAGCCCGCACGGCGCGAAGATCCGGCTGCACATCGGCTCGGCACTCGACATCGCCCCGGCGCTGGGCATGGAATTCGACCTGGTATTCATCGACGGGGATAAACGCGAGTATCCGGACTACTACCGGATGCTGATGGGGGACGGCGGCACCGCCCCCCCTGGTTCACAGCGGCTCGGTGCTGATCGCGGACAACATCCTCTGGTCGGGAAAAGTCGTGCAGCCCATCGCCCACAACGACCGCCACACGCAGGCGGTGGTGGAGTTCAACCGCATGGTCTCCGAAGATCCGCGGGTCGAAAACGTGATCATCCCCCTGCGCGACGGGCTGAACCTGATACGGGTAAAATAAGCCGGGAAATAGCAGGGAGCGGGATTTTTTCGTACCTTTCGGGAAAAATCAGCAACGATGGAACTGAGTGAATTGCAGCAACGGGTAGACGCATGGATCAGGCAGTACGGCGTGCGCTACTTCAGCGAGTTGACGAACATGACCGTGCTCACCGAAGAGGTGGGGGAGCTGGCACGCATCATGGCACGCAAATACGGCGACCAGTCGTTCAAGGAGGGGGAGAAATGCAACCTCGCCGATGAAATGGCCGATGTGTTATGGGTACTGGTATGCCTTGCGAACCAGACGGGTGTAGACCTCACGGCGGCAGTGGAGGCGAATTTCGCCAAGAAAACCTCGCGCGACAAAGAGCGGCACCTGCACAATCCGAAGCTCTGACCCCGAAAAACCGCCTGTCCCAGGAGTCATTCCGAAACCACGGCCGCACCGCGGCACAAAACACCCCGCGCAAGGCCAAGGGCTCCGTACGGGGTGTCCGCTTATGGTAAATCGGTAAACCGGCCGTTGTCAGCCGTGCGTTGGCTGGCGTCGGTCTGGGGTGGCGATCCGGAATAACGGAGGACGGAAAGCGGTCTGCCGGCGGTCTGAGGCGGCGATCCGGCATAACGGATGCCGGGCGGCTGGTGTCCGTCTGACGCGGCGATCCGGGGTGCCGGATACCGAACACCGGCCAACTGCCAACTGCCAACCGGCGGCGGTGGGGTGTCCAACTACCGGGAAACGTGGGGTTCGGCTTCGGAAATCTTCAGCGGAACGGCCCGCATGACCACCTGGCGCTGGGCATCGGAAAGCTCCCCGTAAGGCTTCCCGAACTGCCGCTGCGCCAAGTGGGTACGGATATCGTCGAATGCCTGCGCAATGCGGTTCTGAACATCGAGATAACTGTCGAACGGGGTGTCGCTCGCCGTCTGCAACGATACGATCCCCTGGCTCACGGGGTATTCCATCTTTCCGCCGCCCGGTAGGTCGAATTCCGTCACCACCTTCTCGGCCAGCCCGGGGTCGTCGGACACATTGCGTACAAACGCCCCAACGCGCGACGTGAGCTCACGGGGGTCGATGAGCTCCAATGCGTCAGCCGTCCCGACCATCATCTTCCCGTTCCCGTTTAGCAGCACCAGAAAAACATTGCGCTCCTTGACCCGGATCTCAGACCGTACCGTAGAGCTATCTTCCGCCGCGGCATTGCCAGGCACGACCGCCAGCACGTCGGCAACCACATTTACGCCCGGGGAAGAAGCGGAGCGGGGCGGCAGCATGCGCATAACCATGCGCTCATCGGTTCCGTTATACATGACCCGCAGGATATTGGCAGCACGCAAGGCTTGTTTTATGTCGGTCACAACGCCCATTTTCGCCTCTTTCCCTGCTATAATCCAGGCCCCGACATCGGCGGGCGAACGGTCGCCGCGCCAAGCCACGAGCTTCGGCTCCAGCTCGGCAACGGATACGGGGCCTCCGTTCAGCAGGATATTGCCATCGGGCAATACCTGTATCAGGGCGGTATTCAGCGATGTTTCCATAACATTTTCCATCTCGCGGCTCCAGCCGAGGCCGGAATCGCCGGCCAGGAAACGATACCATTTACCGAAGGAAAGCATGGAAGCATTGCTGAAACCGGCATCGAAGCACTCGAAGTTCCGGCCGGCAGGGTTCACGACCAGGCTGTCGCAGCGTATTTCCGTAAGCACATCTTTCAAGGCCGGGTCGGGCGTTTCATCCCGGAAGCGGGCTTGTACGTTACCGGCGAATATCATTGTCCGGACATCCGACGGATAGGCCCTGTCAGAGCGGAGCACCTCCAGTTGCCCCGCGGCACCGAAGGTCACGGTCTTGCCGACGAGGGCAGCAGGGCTGCCGGATGCGTCGGACGTCAGGAGCACCTGCATGTCCGCACGGTCGGACTCGGGAAGTTTGGCGCGTTCGGCCGCGACATAGCCCGCCAGTCGGTCGATGGATACGGGACGCCCGTTGAACGTCACCGTCCCGTCGGCGGAGATATGGATACGGGAGGCAGTGCCCGGCTCGGCAGATCCGGAGGTTTTGGTCGTAAAGCTGCAAAGCATCATCATCCCGGCCACCACGGGGATGGCCGCACCGAAGCGCACGAATGCGAACCGGCGCCTTGTGAATTGTGTCATCATGGCAAATCGTTTTTTTGTGAGTGAATGATTCAACCCGCAGGCTATATCCGGATTATAACCGAAGAGTTGACGGAAAATGATCGTCCTGTATTCCGTGAGGCCGTACCCCGCATCGAGCACGTCGCGGTCGGCCTCCCACTCCTGCACCTCCGAAAGCCAGCGCCCGGCGATCCAGACAAAGGGATTGAACCAGAAGAGGCTGCGCACCAGTTCGAGCGCGATGCGTTCAGCGGAGTGGCGGTGGCGCACATGGCTCGCCTCGTGGCAGACCACGATCTCGCGGCGGCGGCCTTCGTAACCCTCGCCCAGAAATACCGTCCGCAGAAACGAAAAGGGCGTCCCGACGCGAGGATTCTCCGCCACGGCATATGCGCCGCAATCGGTGATCCGCGAACGGCGGCGCAGACGTCTGATCCCGAGGATGCGCACGGCAAGGATCGCAAGCGACACCGCGACGGTCAGCAGGTACAATGCGGCCACGGCGATGCGTGCCACGCGTCCCCAGTCGGTGGCAGGGGCCGTTGTGCGCACGACGGCGGCCGGCTGGCCCGCCTCCGCGACGAAAGGTTCTTCGGCAGGCGGGACGGCCTGTGAGGCAACCAGCGGCAGCGGATCGGCCTCCGTACGGGCGGGGTAGAGGGGGATATCGAGCGCGGGGATCGCCGCCGAAAGCAGCATTGCCGCCACGAGGTAACGGCGACAAGCCGCGAAAGAGACTTTGCGGACGAGCAGCAGCCGGTAGAATGCCAGCAGCATACCGCTGCAAAAGAGCACTTCGAGCAGGTACAGGGCGGGGGATTTCATCACTTGCGGTTTTTGAGCATGTCCAGAATGGCGTCGGTCTCCTCCAGCGAAATGGCCTTGTGTTCGGAGAAGAACGACACCAGCCGGCTGACGGAACCGCCGAAAAAATTATTCAGCACGGTGTCCATATAGCGGCGCGCATAGTCGTCCTTCGAGACGACGGGGTAGTATTCATGGGTCTTGCCATAGGCCTTGTGTGCGACGAAGCCCTTTTTTTCGAGAATGCGGACGATGGTCGAAACGGTATTGTAGGCGGGTTTGGGTTCGTCCATCTCGTCGAGGATGCCGTGTACGACGGCGGCGCCCCTGTTCCACAATACCTGCATGATCTCCAGTTCGGCACGGGTCAGTTCCTGCGGTCGGTTCTTTACTATTCCTGTCATAACTATACTTTTAGTTGATTTACCTGCAACGAAGACAAAACTAATATTTTAGTTATACAACTATTTTTTTAATTATTTTGCCGGAAAATAAAAAAACTGCCCGCAATGCAATGCGGACAGGGTATCGGGCGAAGGGCAGCCCCGGGGCTATTCAGCCAACTCGACGCAGATCGCACCGTATTTACCCGCCAGCCCGTAGATTTGCACGGCCTCGACGGGCAGCATGTAGAAATAGCGCATGGGCACTGCGGCATCCACCGAAAAAGCGCCGGTATGGCAGATTTTCAGCCACGCCCCGATCGTCGAGGGCCGGCCGCAGAAGACCACCAGGGGTATCCGGTCGGGGTATACATCCCCGATGACAACCCCCTGGTCGGTATCGTACCGTGCCATTGTCCCGCGGTCGGTATGGACTTCGAGCGTGCGCAGGAACAGCCCGTCGATAAACTGGAAGACGCTGCCCGGGACACGTACGCCGTCGAGCATATAGACGGCTTTAGGGGACAATCGGCGCCACAGCTCCTCGGGCACCTTGAACATGGACACATCGCCGCCGCTGCGGCGTACCGAATCGTACTCGTCCCGCAAGGTATAGGTCGCAATGTGCTTCGGCACCGTGCGCCATGTACGCGCGGCTTCGTCATAAACAGCGTTTGACCAGGTATATCCCGCGACATTGCCCAGCAGGTGCGGACGGGCGCCCTTTTTCCGGTCGCGCTCGATAAAAAATTTCAGCAGCCGCACCTTTTCACGCCGGGTAGAGTCGGAAAGTTTCATGCGGCGATCCCGGATCTTGACCTTGCGGACGTTCCACAAGGTCACGGCGTCGTAAGCCACGGCCTCCGAAGTGCGTTTGCGGTTGAGTTTATAGGCAAAGGGGCGGCCTGCGGCGGCAAAACCGGCCGTAACGGCGGGGGAGGGCTCATCGGCAAGCTCCTCGCGCTGCGCCTGGTCGAAGCGCAGCTCCGCCTCGTGCTTCTGCGGCTCCTGCGCCGACACGCCATGTACGGCCATCGCAGCGCCCAACAGGGCGACCAGCCGGATAAACAGGTTTTTCATGCTACTGTCTCTTTATGCTACTAAAATTTTAGTAAAAATAAAACTAAAAATTTAGAAATACAAATTTTCGGGGCAAATAACGGCCTGAGATTAGTTGGAAACGGCCATGAAAAAGCCCCGGCAAAATTGCCGGGGCCTTATGCAGCAGGGTAGCGCGGCTACTCCAGCTTGAGGTCTTTCTTGATGCCTTCGATCTTGGCGTCGAGCTCGGCCTGCACCCGGTCGAAATCGGCAACCGACGCCAGGGGAGCCTTCACACCGAAATAGAACTTGATCTTAGGCTCCGTGCCCGACGGACGCACCGACACGGCCGTGCCGTCCTCGGTGAACCACTGGAGCACGTTGCTGCGATCCTGCACGATGGGGGTCATGGCGCCGCTCTTCACGTCGGTCGTTTCGAGCGTAAGAAAATCGTTGATCTTCACCACGGGCGATCCCACGATGGTCTTGGGCGGGTTTTCCCGGAATTCGACCATCATCTTCTGAATCAGCTCGGCGCCCTCCTTGCCCTTGCGGACGACCGACACGAGTCCCTCGCGGTAGAAACCGTATTTCACGTAAAGCTCCTGCAGCCACTCGTAGAGCGTCAGACCCATCGTATCCATGGCCCATGCGGCGGCTTCGGCAGCCAGCGAGCAGGCCGACACGGCATCCTTGTCACGCACGTAATCGCCGGCAAGGTAGCCGAACGACTCTTCGCCGCCGCCGATATACTTGGCCTTGCCCTCGTTCTCGCGGATAATCTTGGCGATATACTTGAAGCCCGTCAGGCAGTCGTAACACTTCACTTTGAAGTAGTCGGCCACGGCGTTCGCCATCTGCGAGGTGACGATGGTCTTCACGACGTACTGGTTCCCGTCCAGCTCGCCGCGCTCGGCCCAGCGGGTCAGCTGGTAGCTCATCAGCAGCACCAACGTCTGGTTGCCGTTCAGCAGCACGTACTCGCCCTTCTTGTTGCGCAGTGCGACGCCGATACGGTCGGAGTCGGGGTCGGTAGCCAGGACGAGGTCGGCCCCCTCCCTGGCCGCGAGGTCGATGGCCATCGACATGGTCTTGCGCTCTTCGGGATTCGGCGACTCGACGGTGGGGAAGTTGCCGTCGATGACGGCCTGCTCCTTCACCATGATGATGTTCGTGAAGCCGAATTTACGCAGCGACGCGGGCACCAGGCGGACGCCTGCGCCGTGCATCGGGGAGTAGACGATCTTCATATCGCGGTGCTTCTTCACGCTTTCGGGCGAGAGCGACAATTCGTGCACCTTATTTAAATAAATCTCGTCGAATTTCTCGTCGAGGATCGTGATGTTTTCGGGATTCTTACCCGTGAGTATCATGTCCACGTCGGTGATCTTCTCCACCTCGGCGATGATATTCTTGTCGTGCGGCTCGGTAACCTGCGCGCCGTCCGTCCAGTAGGCCTTGTAACCGTTGTACTCCTTGGGGTTGTGCGAGGCGGTCACGACCACACCCGAATGGCATTTCAGCTCGCGGATGGCGAAGCTCAGTTCGGGCGTCGGGCGCAGCGAATCGAACAGGAAAACGGTGAATCCGTTCGAGGCGAAAATATCGGCCACATGCTCGGCGAACATGCGTGAATTATTGCGGCTGTCGTGGCCGATCGCAACCCGGATCTGCTCGCCCGCGAAGTTCTTCCTGAGATAGTTCGAAAGCCCTTGTGTGGCAGCGCCTACCGTGTAGACGTTCATGCGGTTGGAACCCACGCCCATGATGCCGCGCAGGCCGCCCGTACCGAATTCGAGGTCTTTGTAAAAGCTCTCGACAAGTTCTTTCATATCATTATCAATCAGGTATTTAACCTGCTTCTTGGTAGCTTCGTCGTAGTGGCCGTCAAGCCATGCCTGCGCTTTTTTCAGCACCAATTGTTCCAGTTCGTTAGCCATAAGTTTATTGGTTTTATTTATAATTTGATTATAGGACTGCCTAAAAAATTGATATGCAAATATACGAAATTTATTTCTATTATTCAATATCAGGGAGTTAAAATTGGATGTCCGGAAACCGTTGTTTTTCTATATATAAAAAAAGTGAAAATACAACACCTTTTCGGAAATCTTTTTGCAAAATTATTCACAACTTTGTCACATCAAAAACAGTGCAACCCTTATCATGTTAAACAACACGCAAACATATAGCGATATGTGGCAGAACTGCCTTGACCGGATCAAGGCACAGACCTCCGAAGAGGAGTTCGTGAAGTGGTTCCAGCCGATCGTACCGCTGGAGTTCGACGGCACCAACCTGCGCCTGCGTGTTCCCAACGAGAGCTACGTACACCAGATCGAAAAGAACTACATCCCGTTCCTGCGCCCGATCATCTCGCAGCTCTACGGACAGCAGACCCGGCTGCACTACGCCGTGCCCCGTTCGGCCGCTCAGGCCGTACCCGTCACCGCCGACGCCGACACCACGGCCATCTCGCGTTTCAACACGCAGACCAATACCGCAAATATAAAGAATCCCTTCGTAATTCCGGGACTCAAGAAGATAATCATCGACCCGCAGCTGAATCCGGGGCTCACGTTCGCGACCTTCATCGAGGGCGAATGCAACCGCCTGGCACGTTCGGCGGGCATGTCCGTGGCCGTAAACCCGGGCAACAACCCCTTCAACCCCCTATATATATACGGGAACTCAGGATTGGGCAAGACGCACATCGTACAGGCCATCGGCCACGAGGTACGCCAGCGCCATCCCGAGTTGCAGGTGCTGTATGTCTCGATGAACAAATTTCAGGCGCAGTTCCAGACGGCCTACAAGAACGGCGAAATCCCCGATTTCATCCACTTCTACCAGATGATCGACGTGCTGATCATCGACGACATTCAGGAGCTGACGGGCAAGACGGGTACGCAGAACGCGTTCTTCAACATCTTCAACCATCTCCAGCTGGCGGGCAAGCAGCTGATCCTCACTTCGGACAAGCCGCCCGTGGAGCTGAAGGACATCGAACAGCGGCTGCTGACGCGTTTCAAATGGGGACTCTCGGCCCAGCTCAACACGCCGGACCACGAAACGAAGCTCAAGATCATCCGCGTAAAGGCCCAGAAGTTCGGGGCGCAGATTTCGGACGACGTGGTGGCCTACCTGGCGGACAACATCTCGGCCAACGTGCGTGAGATCGAGGGAGCGCTCTCGTCGCTGGTGGCCAACGCCTCGTTCCTCGGGCGCAAGATCACCACGTCGCTGGCCAAGGAGATCCTGAAGGTCTACGTGCAGCTCTACCAGAAGGAGATCACGCTCGACCACATCATCGAAGTGGTGTGCGAATACTTGAACCTCGATTTCGCACGCTTCAACTCCACGGAGCGCACGCGCGAGATCGCGCAGGCGCGGCAGATCGCCATGTACCTCTCCAAACAGCACACCAAGGCACCGCTCACGACCATCGGTTCGGCCATCGGAGGGCGCAACCACGCTACGGTGCTCCACTCGTGCAAAGCCGTGTCGAACCTCATCGAAACCGACAAGGCATTCCGCCGCCAAGTCGAAGAGATCGAAAAGAAAGTGCTTGCGCAATAACCGGTTACAGGGAGGGGCTTCCGCCGGGAGGGGGTGCCCCCGCCACGAAGGCGCATCGCACAAAGCAGCCCCGGGCCGGAACAATTGCGGACACATACCGTAAAATCCAAACAGGGAGCCGTGACAGGTTTTGTCACGGCTTTTTTTTTATATATTTGCGGCCTGGGCAGGCGGGCAAACCCGCCGCCCGCAAAACATCCTGAAAACTCCGGAAGCCCGCCACGGGCGCAACCGGAAAAAACAAGCGACCACCGCATGGATCAACCCAAACTCGAACGCCTGCTGCGGCTGATGAAGCTACTCACGGCAAACACCACCTACAACGTCGACCAGCTGGCCGAACGGCTCCAGATGTCGCGCCGCACCATCTACCGCTACATAGACACCTTCCGCGAAGCGGGTTTCGTCATCAAAAAGGCGGGCGACTGCATCCGCCTCGACAAGGAATCGCCGCACTTCCGCGACATCTCGCAGCTCGTGCATTTCACCGAAGAAGAGGCCGTGATCCTCAAGAGCGCCATCGAGAACATCGACGACACGAACCTGCTGAAACAGAACCTCAAACGCAAACTCTACTCGGTCTACGACAACAAGACGCTGGCCGACACGGTCGTGCGCGGCAAGAACGCCCCGAACATCCGGACGCTGATCGAGGCCATCGACCGGCAACGGCAGGCCATACTGCACAGCTACCAGTCGCCGCACGGCGGGGAAGTCCGCGACCGCCGCGTGGAGCCCTTCGCCTTCACGACCAACTACGTGCAGGTGTGGTGCTACGATCCGGAGGCCGGGGCATGCAAGCTCTTCAAAACCTCGCGCATCGGGTCAGTGGAGCTTACCGCAGAGGCCTGGGAACACGGGGCGGAGCACCGCGAAGGGTTCATCGACGTCTTCCGCATGCACGGTGGCGCACGCCACCGGGTGCGGCTGGAGCTGGGGCTGCTGGCCTACAACCTGTTATGCGAGGAGTACCCGCTGGCCGAACGCGACGTCCGGCCGCTGGGGCGGGGAAGATGGCTGCTCGACACCCAGGTCGCCGGGTTTGCCGGCGTGGGACGCTTCGCCGTCGGGCTGCTGGACGACATCCGCATCGTCGACTCGCCGGAGCTGACCGCCTATATCCGCGATTATATCGCGGCAAACAAGTTGCTATAAGATTTTTTCGTAATTCTGGAAAACTTCTGTTAGTACCTTATACAAAGGACTTTGGGATAATTACCCGTTTTTGAGGTAATGACTTGGCAACGGTACAATCTGCTGCGTTCTACCTTGAATTGCTTTCAAGTAACTCGTTTCTGTGTACAAAAATAATAGAATAGTCCGATGTACACAAGGTACATCAAAGAAAAAGTTCGACTATTTTTTTAGTTTGTTTAATCGCATTACAATCGAAGTTTGACTTCTACCCATTTTGTTTGCAATATATTTGACACTCTTACCTTCATTGTGCAGTTTCAATAAAAATTGGTCTGCACTTCTTGTCCATCTTTTATTGGCGTTAGGGTGCTTTACATAGCTTTCTTCTGACACCTTTTCGGGGTGCAAGAATTCATCCACAAATACAGACGAGAAACGCTTATCGTATAATACAAGCGTTTTTATCTTAGCCCTTGTTATTGCAACATAGAATAATCTTCTTTCTTCTCCGTATGGGAATTGGTCGCTCTTAGTGAGCACATAGTTAAGCACAGGGTCGTCACTCACCTGTGATGGGAAACCGTATGTATCTTTATTGCATTGTAAGAGTATTACATAATTCGCTTCAAGACCTTTTGACTTATGTACGGTTAAAAACTCTATTTTTCGTCCTCCTATCACATAGTAGAATCTATTACCCTCTTTAATTGATTGGTACATAAAAGAGAGGTAGTAATCATCAAAAGAGTAACGCCCCAATAGGAATATTGATTTATCCGATGGAATAGAAGCCACAATTTGCCCTATCGTATTGCAGTAATCTCGTCTATCATAAGCATAGAATTCCAACTCTGTTCTCATTTCTGAGCTGAACGAATGGATATTCTTTTGTATTTGGGCTTTATTGCGTTGTATAAAGTTCGAGGACAAAGAAACCAAAGGCTCTCCAAACCTGTATGTCGTTTCAATCTTGTTTATCTCTGTAGCTCCAAAATATTCGGAAAATTGATTGAATAGAGCCATATCACTTCCCGAAAAACGATAGATAGACTGCCAATCATCACCCACACAATACAACTTTGCAGGAGGATTACCCTCTCGCAATACTTTTAAGAAGTTGTAACGGTCAACTGATATATCTTGAAACTCATCCACTATGATATAATCATATTCAACAGGGTGTGAAGTACGACATATCTCAGTGGCTTGAAGAATAGCATCGGTAAAATCAATTTGGTTACTATCGCTTAACGCATTTATGTAGCGTTCATATACAGGTTGAAATATATTCTTGATGATAAACACACTTCGTTCATCATCTGCATTTTTGGCTTGTTTCAGAACCTCTTTAACTGATTTACAACTTGATTTTACCAATGTAACGAAAGTAACAACAAGTCGTATAAACGCCTTTTCCTGCTTGCTGCCTTTGGGTAGTACTAAATCGTATAACTCCTCATCGGTCTTTTCTTGAATTGGTACACCTGCTTCATCTAATAGTTTACGGAGTTTATCCCTAATATCAGAATAATGGAAATCTGCACTTGATGTCACTAATAGTTGTGTACCAAATTTCTCGTGAGCAGCTTTCTTCCAAGTTATACCATCATTGTATTTCTGATTGGCTTCTTCGTAGGTTATACCCTTTTCTTTTGCGAACCAAGCAGGAACAAGCCCGTGTTCATCAACTCCAAAATGTTCAAGATAGATGCGTTTGGTTACTCCTCCTTGCTCAAAATATATTGAGAAGTCGGGACGATATTGTGAGTGCATCTCATCTGCTAATTGATGTTCGTATGGTTCTTCATATCTGAATTTCACTCCAAGCGAGGACAAAGCAAAACATATTTTTTGTTCTTGTTCACTTCTCACATATATGGCTCTGCCGTCCATATCGGGGAACATCGCCTTTAGCTGCACATTCTTTTGCTCTGATAATTGCTCTCGTCTTTCATTCTTGCGTTGTTCCCAATCTGCTTCATTCGTTTGGTAATCAATAAAGTATTCCACTATACTTTTCTTGAAAGACGATTTATCTAACAATTTGTGATATATATCTACAAACAATGAATCTGTATTGTCGCAAATAGATGGTTTTGTACCTGTCGTTTTGCCTATAATATCAATGGCTAACTTATGGAATGTGTAACCTTTCAATCCATTGGTCGCCATTCTTTCGGTTAGTTCGGCTGCAGCCTTATTGGTATAACTGATAAGCAAAATCCTTTCGGGTGCTACTCCCTTGATTTCAGTGAGGTATTTTACTTTGCCAACAATAGAAGAGGTTTTACCACTACCTGCACTGCTGACTACTAAACAATTATCCTCTTCTGAAACAATTGAGCGTCTTTGTTGCTTGTCTAATGGGTATTTTAGGCAATGGTCGAAAAAGTCCCTGTGCGTGTCAAGTAGAAAGGTTATAACACCATCATTATGTTGTTTTACAAGTTTGTTGATTCTTCCAAAGTCGTTAATGAATTTGGATATGGTTTCTGATGGAGTGATGTTAAAGGCTTTAAGTTTCTTCAGAAGTGAATATGCCTCTTGGAAATGTGCCTTATAATGATTGATGAAATCTTTTTCTTGCGTTGCGGAGATTACCCTGCCATAAAAGCCATTATTCAAGTCTGAGGGAATATCTATAAACGCCCCCTCATTAAGAGCCGATAATCTCTCTCTTGCTTGCTCATAATTTGATTTCTCGCTATATGCAGATATATGGTTTAGCTTTTTTGCAAGCTCTTTGGATTTGTTTTTTAGGCGTGTCCTCAGCATTGCTATTACAATAACCGAAATAGCAATTATACAAATTACCAAAATAAACAATGGCTGCATATTGGAAGTAATATTTATCTGAATCTTTCAATCCATCTATAATCATCCCCCTTAGTACTCCACTGAAATTTCCACATATCACCTGTATTATCGTTTATAAGATAGTATTGATACATACTTGTCAATGGCTGAATAGAGAATATACACCTTTCGTTATTTTCTACTAATTCGTATTTATTTATAGGAATACAAAATAGGTTATCTAAATCTTGTGTGCTATATTGAACTTGCCATAGTCGTCCATTATATGAGTCCAACAATATAAATGTCCACATGTTTTCAGTGGCAAACATCTGAAATCTATTAGTCCAATTTGACGACTTCTCAGGATATGCAAGAGAAAATATGTTGATTGGGGCAGCAAACATATAATCTTCACCTTTTACACTAAATTGAACTTGCCAATTTTTCCCTGTATATGTATCAAGCATTATGAAAGTCCACATGTTTTGTGTTTCATAAAGGCGAAATCGTCCTTCTTTATCTCCTAAAATTTCTCTCGCACTACAAATATCCCAAGACTGACCATCATCTTGAATTTGTTGTACTTCGCCTGTCATTGTATTTAAGCGAAGTTGATTATGATAGTTCCGAGTCTTATACATTTTATAGACTTGAGCATATGATGTAAAAGCTATAACCATTAAAGCGAATAATACGAAAAGCTTTTTCATAATTCTGTTATGTTATTATTTGACAATTAACGGATTGTATTTCTTATTCATGTACCAGACACATTTTGAATAAGTCGCATACATTGGATACTAAATATCCTCTAAATCTTTTTGAATTTTAGTTTCTACATTTTGAGAATCACGATAACGAATCATTACCATACCCTTCATAAATACCAGAAGTTTTTTCTATCGATAATTCAATGTCTCCTCCTGTTACCTCCCAAGCACTACCCCAAACAACAGTTCCTTGATGAACTTCTGCCATTAAAGCTGTATTGGAATCCGAATGGGCAGGGTTCTTCTCTTTTGAAATAGTCGGATTGCCATATTTTCGGGTGTATAAATCTTTATAATAGTTATAAGTATTAACAAGCGTATTCCATTCACCACTTGGGTCAAACAACACAGCTACGGCAAATACACTTTTCCCATCATCTGTAGCTGTTACCCCTATAGTTGCATTACGACCTGTAAAGTCTCCCATAAACAATGCAAGATTGTTTTCACTACCAATAGAAGTGAATCCTTTAGCTTTTAACTTCTGACAAAATTCAGTCATACTTCCCTCAATGGGAATTCCCTTAAAGGTAAGGTGTTCGGAACTACTTTGAGCATACGATGTCAAAGCAATTAAAACAAATGCGAATGATACAATCAACTTCTTCATAATTTGTTGTATTATATTTAATAAACATTTTAGTCCAACCTACGAAAAAGCGTGAACTACAAAGCCACACTCTTACTTGAAGGTCGTAGGAAACCATAGATGCAGATGTAACAATAGTAGCCCACGCTATAGCGTGAGAACCACTATGCTATCCTTGCATCTAATTTGAAAATTTCCTACGTTTTCAAGTACAAGATAAGCATAACGCTTCTTTCTTATCTAATATGTTTTGGAAAGAGTTACCTCAATCCGATACAAAGGTAAGAAAAATCCGTGATCTGCCATTCAAACATCACGGATTTTATTTTGATTTACAGTTGCATACCCCTGTTTTGTTTCGGTATTCCGATAGCTTCTCTAAACTCGCTCATCTTCTTTCTGAACCAGCTTACGTGTGATATCCCGTCAATCTTGAAATCGAACCTTCCGTTTTCGTCCTTTCTGATGGAACAGACGGAGTGTCGGGTATCAAAACTTCGGTTAAATTCGGAAGAATAGAGTTCGCCTTTTATCCCGACCTCCTTGAACTCGCACAGTCTTCTGATTATTCCGTCATTGAACCCCAATCGGTCACGCAGGAAGTTTATTACAGGCATCAGCTTCTCCACATACGGGAAATAGCGTCTGACAAAATCCGTAAACTCGGACAGCTTGCGGTGTCGCTGCTCGTAAGCGTCTGTTATCTCCTGTATCTGCTTGGCTTGTTGCCGTTCCCGTTGTCGGGCTTCGTTTTCAAGTTCAAGGATGCGGTCTTGCAAATCCTCGTTCCTGCGCTCCAACGATTTCATCTTTCCACTTCCGAAAAGAGAGCCCACACTGCTTGCAAGGGCGGTTGCCGTATCGGTGGCTGCGCTTTTGAGCTTGTCGGTGCGGATTTCCGCTTTTACCTGTTTCAGTTCCTCCTGCGCCTCGGCTTTCTTCTCCTGTAACAGTCTGGTTTCGGTTTCAAGGACTTCATTCTTCTTTTTCAAGTCCCTATAATACTGCATGGTGGTGGTGTGCCGTGCTTCCGAACCCCGTACCCCACGCTGCAATCCGTATTTCGCCATCACCCTTGCGTAATTGTCGTGGTAGGCGACCAAGGTCTGGCGGTTGAACAGGTCATCGGCACACAAGCGGACGGAATTTGTTTTCTTGCGGTACTTGCGCTTACCGTCCGTCTGCTCTTTCTTGGCTTTGCGCCTTTCACCCGTCACGATAGGAACAACGGCTGCGTGGATGTGCGGAGTCTTCTCGTCCATGTGCAGATGTGCGGCAACCACATTGTCTTTGCCGAATGTGGCTTGCAGCCATTGGATGCTGTCGTTGCACCATTCGTCGAGCTTTCCTTTTTCCTGTATGTTCATCATGTCCTCGTGCGTACCCGACAAAACCACCCGAACGACACGGACTTGGTCGTGTGTGATTTTCCGTCTGATGCCTGCCGTGTTCAGTCTGTGGGCAATCGCTTCATCCCTGCCGTGAACGCCATCGGGTATTCGACAAGCACCCTGTTCAGATGTGTCCTTGTCGGGTCTGCGTTTTTAGGTATTATCTTTCTCTCTATATGGTCGGACTGAGTGGTGTCCGATGTACCCTTTGCTTTCTTAATGTCCAATGAAAAATATCCCATTTTATTTCTATTTTGCGGTTATCGTTATGTTTCTTCTCTCTGCCTGTGGCATCGGCTCACAGGGTTTATTATGCAAATGAACCATTGCTGCACTCGGCATAATCCAAACGAGTTTGGCTTCTGCTCTCGTTTGCACAAGGTTTCCAAAGGGATTTCCCTTTGGCTCGATAGGGTGTTTTTAGCGTTACGGAGTAATGCGTGAAGAAAACGCCCTATTGAGCTATGGTATTTCTGTCTAAATACCTTTGGAAAGCAGACGAGCACATTACAGATGAAATCCCCCTTTCTTTTTCGGTGGCTGCATCATCCGCCTTGCGGATTGGACTTGCTTCTTCTCCTTTATCGGCTCTGCCGATTGGGACAAGGGCTTACCGCACAGGTAGTCGTTCAAGTCCTTATAATCACGATAGTACATTGACTTGTCAAGCATCCGTTCCCCGAACTTCTCTTTCAGCTTCTTGCAGGTGCTCCGTCCAGCCGTGTCGTTGTCAAGGAAACAGCCGATTTGGGTGTAGGTTTCCAATAAGCTTTCCGCTTTCGCAAGATTGGAAACGGAGTTCAGTATGACATAGTCCTGTGTGTCCAATCGCGGGTGTTGCGGATTGTTTCTTACTCGGATGGTAAGGAATGAGAGGTAATCCATGAACCCCTCGAACAGGTAACACATACATCGTTGTCCGCCCTGCTGTCGGATATGGGTGATATCTTTCGGGGCGACACATCCCTTGAAGTATCTGTTGCGCACTTCATATCCCCCTGCCATGTTCGGAAAGCCGATGGCAAAATAGGGTTTGTCGGCATTCATAAACCGAAGCTCCCTGCATTCTCTTTTGGCAAGTCCGATGTTTATTCCCCTTTCTTGCAGATAGGCTATAAGAGCAGGGGAGGACAATTCTCCAACCTTTAATCCCTGATAAGTACGATTGTCGGAATGCTGTCTGCCAAAAGAGAACGATGCAGGGCGGATGTATGCTGTCCGCTCCTCTATGCGTCTCAACAGATAGGCTACATCTTCCGAACGGTAGAGTTCCGCTGCCAATGCGAGGATGTTTCCGCCTTTGCCGATGCCGAAGTCATACCATTTTTCAAGCTCGGTGTTTACCTTGAACGATGCGTCCGTTTCTTCCCGTAACGGTGATTTGTACCACAGATTCCTGCCTTGTTGCTTTACAGGCGTATAGCCCAGACTTTGCAGATAGTCTGCCAGTTTGATTTGCTTTACATCTTGGATTGTCATATTACATATGGTTTTGAAGTTGATGAAAATTTGTTGATTTGATGAATTGTCAATGTAATATATTTATATACAGCCTCGTAACCTCTCAACATCTTCTCAACAAACCGCTCGCCAAAAGAGAAATCAACAAACGGGTGTCGGTGGTCTCTCAACTTCTCTTTTGGCTTGTTGAGATTTTGTTGAGAATGTATATCGTTTATTGTCAGTGTATTTATACCCATATTCAACAATTCAACAGAAAAATGATAGTATTACAGGGATTCGAGTTGCTTCCTTGTGACGGTGTAGAAGCGTCCCACCCTCTTTATCGGCTCATAGTGACAACTTCTGTTGTAATTGCCCTGATAGGTGGTGTAGGTAAGCCCGTTTGGTGCAGGTGTCAGTTTCCAACACTCCTGTACCACCTTACGCACTTGATGTTTCTCTACCTTTACCTGCGAGTGCATCAACAGCACAATAAGGTCGTTAAGGCAGAATGAAACGCTATCCACATCCATTGCAACCATAATGTCAAGCAACAGCTCCGACATCTCTATCTCCAATCGATTGCGGTTGCTACGGATAATCAAAGGCGGGTATCTCCGCTTTCAGTTTTTGCAGGAAGTCGGTGTCATCGGACTGCAAGCGGTCTATCTTGCGCACCCAATAGCGTGTTTCCCCTGCATCTATGATGACGGGCAGATACTCGTTGTTGGAACACAGCACGAATTTGGCGAAGAACGCAATCTCGTCACGGTCTTTGCCTTTGGCTTCCACCTTGTAGGAGAGCGTGGTGCTCAGGTTCTTCAACCGCTCGCTGTCCTCCCTGCGGCTCAGCAGCACCTCGTCCACCACGATAAGGAGCTTCCCAGCCCAGTCGGAATTGAACTGGCTGCGAAAATCCTCGTTGGTGTTGAATGTCACGTTGTTCTGAAACAGGGCTTTCAGGAAGTTAAGGAAGGTACTTTTGCCTGTATTGCGCTCCTCTGACACCAGCAGCAGGATAGGAAACTTCTGAATTGGTTGCAGGTAGAGCAGTTGCAGATAGTCCATCCCCAACTCGTACTGTTCCCCGAAGATGTGCCGTACCAAAGATTGGATATGCGATAAATCGCCCTCCTGCGGTCGGTGGTCTATCGGTTCGTAGAGGTTAAGGAACTTGCCGACCACGGAACGGGACATTTGTCTTGTGCCGTTTCGACAATATCCATTTCTCACCGTTCACCTCCACTATTTCGTCCGTTGTGAGTTCTTTCATATCCACGAAAGACAAGGCGGTGAAGCAGGCGAAAATGAACAGATCCCGCACCAATGCGAGGGTGGGGTTGTCAAACTCGTGCGCCATGATTCTTTTGATTTCGTCCTCTGTCAGATATTCCCGTTCCTTAACATTCGGGCTGATATGGAACTGCGCAAACGGATTTCTCGGTATCAGTCCGTTATAGTGCGCACGCATGACCACGCCTTTCAGCCACATGCAGTTCAGCCAGATGGTGGCGTTTTTCAGTCCCCGTTCAGCCGTAAGATAAGCCGCAAACTCCCTGATGAAGTCGGGCGTAAGTTCCAGCATGGACATGTCCGTCCGTCTGTAGAATGACTTGATAAAGGCTGCGACATAGTTCCTTGCCCTTACCATGACCTTATACGTGCCGATGCTGCGGTCTTTGCCGACACGTTTCAGGAAGTTGGCGCAATCCTTGTCAAAAGCCTTTATCAGTGTCTCATACTCGCTTCCGACCCCTTGGTAGGCATTGCGCACCATTTCAGCCGTTACGTATGCCTCTCGGTCGGATATGCGCTGATAGTGCTTGATGATTTGCGCCTTGATGTTGTCCAATGCCAGATTGACGTTCCGTGCTTCGGCACTCTTGCCTTTGGCTCGGTTGCCTTTCGCATCCCAAAGGGTTTTCGGGATGGTCTGCTTGCAACTGAACTGCGCCACAGTACCGTTGATTGTCACTCGTCCCATGATGGGGAGCCATGGAGGCCGAACACGCCCACTGACCACAGGGTAGGGTTCCGGCAAAAAAAACGCATGTTTCGCAAAAAAACATGCGTTTTTTAATTCTGCGTCACAAGTTGTCACTACGGCGCTGTTACTTTGTACCGTGAACCTAAAAGAAAACGATTATGGGAACAGCTTACAAAATCAGGTGCAGGCACTGCGGGGCGCAGTTCGAGCACCACATGCAACCGGGCTACGGCGTACTGCCGGTGTGCGTGGGATGCGGCGAATATGTCGAAACCGAAACGGCGATCCGCTGCCCGGCTTGCCACAAGAAACTCAACACCACGCAGGAAGAGTTCAACGAACAGATCGAGGTGACCTACATGTGGGACTGAGCGGCGCGTGGCACACGCGGCAGAGCAACAAAAAAGTAGGCACAGAAGGGTGAAAATCCGCGGAAAATTCCTATCTTTACCCAAAATAGGCAGCGCTCGGGCCTTGCCCCGGAAACGGGGTACAGCGCAGGGTCTGCACTATTTTTGCGAAAACGAACCTTTTTTCGGAAACGTATGACACAGTTACAGGCGGGGGATATGGCCCCGGATTTCAAGTCCACGACCCAGGACGGTGCGGCGCTGACGCTGGCCGACCTGAAGGGACAACGCACGATACTCTATTTCTACCCCAAGGACAACACCTCGGGGTGCACGCTCGAAGCCAAGAGCCTGCGCGACGGCAGGGCAGAACTCGCCCGCATGGGATTCCGGATCATCGGCGTAAGCCCCGACAGCGAAAAATCGCACCGGAACTTCTGTGCCAAGCACGACCTGAATTTCACGCTGCTCGCCGACACCGACCACAGCGTCTGCGAAGCTTACGGGGTCTGGGCCGAAAAGTCGATGTACGGCCGCAAATATATGGGCGTACTGCGCACGACGTTCGTCATCGACGCCGAGGGGCGGATCGAAAAGGTATTCACCAAGGTCGACACCGCAAATCACTACCGGCAAATCCTGGACGCTTACAAATAGGACGGCACCAACCGACGACAGGCATGAAATTCTTTGCGGGCATACTACTTGCGGCAGGCAGCCTCTTGGGCACCTTGCAGCTTCCGGCACAAGGGCGGCCGGCAGCACTCGGGCATGAGCTTGCGCAAAGCCCCGCACGGGAATCCGCGGCGGAGCCGGGGCGGAAACAGCCGGCGGAATTCGCAGCAGGGTCTCCGGGCGTGCCCGCGACAGAACTTCCGGCCGAGTTCTCGGCCAAGGCGCATGCCGCCGCAAGTTCGCTGCGGATGCTTCCCCCCGAGGAGTTCGGGCTCCGGTGGCTGCAGGAAGAGGTAAACCCCTACCTGCGCGCACGCCGCAAACTCCACCGCACCATGCAGGAGCGGGCTGCGCAACAGGAGGAGTCCCTGATCCGATCCCGGCAGAAATACCCGCACGACCTGAACAGGCGAACCGGGCTCTGGGGAATAGGCAACACATCGGTCAACAACTGGAGCCCCTTCCAGGACCGGATGCTGGATGCCCGGACAATCAGCTTCCCAATGCCGCGCGGCACGAAAGCCGACAAGCGCACCGACCAGATGAAAGCCCTGGACAGGATGCGGCAACAAAAACGATAAAAAAAATTTCAAATAACGAGGAACTACACAAAATGGCAGAAAAAGTACAGGTAAATGCGGATAAGCTCAAAGTGCTCAACGCAGTGATGGAAAAAATAGAAAAGGACTTCGGCAAAGGCTCGATCATGCGCATGAACTCGCAGGAGGTGAACGACGTACCGGTAATCCCGACGGGTTCGATCACGCTCGACATGGCGCTCGGCGTGGGCGGCTACCCCAAAGGACGCGTCATCGAGATTTACGGTCCCGAATCCTCGGGCAAGACGACCCTGGCGATCCACGCCATCGCCGAAGCCCAGAAGGCCGGCGGTATCGCCGCTTTCATCGACGCGGAACACGCTTTCGACAGCTCCTACGCCCAGAAACTGGGCGTGGACGTCGACAACCTGCTCATTTCGCAGCCCGACAACGGCGAGCAGGCGCTCGAAATCGCCGATTCGCTGATCCGGTCGAGCGCGATCGACATCATCGTCATCGACTCGGTGGCGGCGCTGACCCCCAAGGCCGAGATCGAAGGCGAGATGGGCGACTCAAAGATGGGCCTCCAGGCCCGCCTGATGTCGCAGGCACTGCGCAAGCTGACGTCGAGCATCTCGAAGACCAAGACGGTCTGCATCTTCATCAACCAGCTGCGCGACAAGATCGGTGTCGTCTACGGTAATCCCGAGACCACGACGGGCGGCAATGCCCTGAAATTCTACGCCAGCGTGCGCATCGACATCCGCCGCATGTCGGTCATCAAGGACGGCGAGGAACAGTTGGGAACACGCACGAAGGTGAAGGTCGTGAAGAACAAGGTGGCACCCCCGTTCAAACGTGCGGAATTCGACATCATGTTCGGCGAGGGCATCTCGAAGATCGGCGAGATCGTCGACCTGGGCGTCGACTACGGCGTGGTCAAGAAAGCCGGCTCGTGGTTCTCGTACGGCGACCGCAAGATCGGCCAGGGACGCGACGCCGTGAAGGAGCTGCTGAAAAACGACGACGGGCTCCGCAACGAAATCGAGGCCAAGGTACGCGAGGCCATGAAGGCACCTAAACAATAAGGTATGGATTATACTGCCGAGGATGAAGTTATAATCAAGGAAAAGTGGGACGATCTGCTCCTCTCGTGCACCAAGATATGTAAGAACGACGAGGACTGGAATTTCATAAAAAGGGCATTTTTCCTGGCCAAGGAGGCACATCAGGGGGTAAGGCGCCGCTCCGGCGAGCCATACCTCCTGCATCCTATTGCAGTAGCCAAGATCGTCATCGAGGAGATCGGACTGGGCGTGAAATCGGTCGTGGCGGCATTACTGCACGACGTCGTGGAGGACACGGAATACACCGTGGAAGACATGGAACGCATCTTCGGGCCGAAAATCGCCTCGATGGTCGACGGGCTGACCAAGATGTCGGGCGTGTTCAACGCCGAAACCTCGGAACAGGCCGAATATTTCCGCAAGGTGTTGCTGACCCTCTCGGACGACGTGCGGGTCATCCTCATCAAGATCGCCGACCGCCTGCACAACATGCGCACGCTGGGGGCGATGCCGATGAACAAGCAGATCAAGATCACGGGCGAAACCATCTACCTCTTCGCACCGCTGGCCTACCGGCTGGGGCTTTATTCGATCAAAAGCGAACTGGAAGACCTCTGCATGAAGTACCGGTTCCCGCAGCAATACGCCGAGATCACACAGAAACTCAACGAAACGGAGGCGTCGCGCCGGGAGTTCATCGACAAATTCAACGCCCCGATCATCGCCGCGCTCAACCGCGACAACATCAATTACGAGATTTCGGGCCGCGTGAAGAGCGTCTACTCGATATGGAGCAAGATGCAGCGCAAACAGATCCCCTTCGAGGAGATATACGACCTGTTTGCCATCCGCATCGTGTTCAAGCCGCTGCCGTTCCCCTCGGAAAAGACCCAGTGCTGGCAGGTTTACTCGACGATCACCGACATTTACACCCCCAAACCGGACCGCCTGCGGGACTGGATTTCGATGCCCAAGGCCAACGGTTACGAGGCGCTGCATTCGACCGTGATGGGGCCCGACGGCGTATGGGTCGAGGTACAGATCCGCACCCAGCGCATGGAGGACATCGCCGAAAGGGGATTCGCCGCGCACTGGAAATACAAGCATGCGACCATCTCGCAGGACGAGGACGAATTCGACAAGTGGCTCAAACAGATCCGCTCGGCACTGAACAGCCCGACGGAGAACGCGGTAGACTTCCTGGACAACTTCAAGTTATCGCTGTATACCTCGGAAATAGTGGTGTTTACACCAAAGGGCGAGGCCCGGAAAATGCCGTTCGGCGCCACGGCGCTCGATTTCGCATACGACATCCACTCGAAGATCGGAAACAGCGCCATCAGCGCCAAGATCAACCACAAGCTCGAACCGATCACCACGCAGATCAACAGCGGCGACCAGATCGAGATCATCACGGCCGACAATGCCCGCCCCAAGCCCGAATGGCTCGAAATAGCGACCACGGCCAAGGCCAAGCAGTCGATCAAAAGCTTCCTGAAGCGCGAACGCCAGAACAACATCGAGCGGGGTATGCAAATGCTCGACGAGAAGATGAAGTCGCTCAATATCAAGCTCAGCGGCCGCGTTCTGCGCAAAATAGTACCCATCTACGAGAGTAACAACAAGGAGGAACTGTACAGCAAGATCGGGGCGGGGATCGTCAACCTCGACAACCTCGAAAAAGTCCTGAAGGTCAACTCCAAAAGCAAAATCCTCAAATTCTGGACGCTGTTCATCAACAAAAAGGAGGAGGAAGACGGCGACGACGCCACCGCCCCGGGCGAAACCGCCCCGGAAAAGGAACCGGCGGCAGAACCCCAGTTCGAAATCGCCGAATGCTGCAAGCCGATCCCCGGAGACAAGGTCGTGGGGTACCGCGACCCGGCGACGGGCAACATCATCGTACACAAAGCCAACTGCGACGAGCTGGACAGGCTCGCAGCGCAATTCGGCAAGAACATCGTCAAGGACGAAATCAAATGGTCGCAGCACAAGGCCATGTCGTACCTGGTCACCATCGAGCTGCGGGGCATCGACCGCATGGGCATCCTGCTCGACCTGGCGAAGGTCGTGAGCGGCGATTTCAGCATCAACATCCGCGAAGTCGGCATCCACAGCCACGACGGCATCTTCGAAGGCAGCATCAGTCTCTATGTCAAGGACGCCGAGGGCCTGCAGGACGTGATGAACAAACTGCGCAAGATAAAAGGTATTGAAAGTGTCAAACGAACCCTGAGCTGATATGGAAAACTTCTCGACCGTCCTATGGATCGTAGTGATCGCAGCGGCCATGATATTCAACGTGGTATCGCAGAGCCGCAAACAGGCGAAGAAACAGGCCCGGCAGGCCGGCGACAGGCACGCCGGCAGCGAGGCATGGCCGTCATGGGATCCGGCTGCGGGGCCGCAACCGGATTCAAGGGAGGACACTCCCGTCCGGCAGGAGGTGCAGCCGGCCGTGGCGCCGGGGGCAACCCCGACGATGGCGCCGTCTGCCGGATTCGAAGATGCGGCCCCGGCGGCCGGTTCCGGGCACACTGCACCCCTCAGCGGGCGCAGCGACGTGCAAAAAGGCCGCATGACAGCCACGGAGCATCCCCACGCCGCGTATGACGACGCGCAGGAGGATGCTACAGCCGAAATAACCGAGGATTTCGACCTGCGCAGGGCCGTCATCTATTCGGAGATACTCAAGCCAAAATTCGACGAATAACGGGAAGGAGGATTTACCTATGACACCCGAGGAGACTAAATGGCGGGCAAGCGTTTACGCCCCCGAAAAAATAAGGCGGAAGCTGAAGCTGCAATACTGGCTGCTCGGCGCCTGGAGCGTCCTGGCTGGAGCATGGGTCGTAGTGTTATGCACGGGGAGGGACACATTCGGCTGGATGACCGCCGTGGTACTGCTCGCCGGTTATGCCAACATACTGCTCGGCATCGTCAACCACAGGCGGCTCCTGGCCGGGAAAAAGCTGTTTTAGAGTGGGTGGGGACAACAAACGCAAACGGCGAAAGAACGCAAAAAAATACGGAAATCACAAAAAACGAAGCTATGTCATCCATCTTTACACGCATCATTGCCGGCGAGATCCCTTCGTATAAGGTCGCCGAAGACGAAAACTATTACGCATTCCTCGACATCAACCCGCTGACCAAAGGGCACACGCTGGTGGTACCCAAAATGGAAGTGGACTACATTTTCGACCTCGACGACAAGACACTGGCCGGCATGATGCTCTTCGCCAAAAAGGTCGCGGCCAAAATCAAGCAGGAAATAGCCTGCAAGAGGGTCGCAGTGGTCGCCTTAGGGCTCGAAGTACCGCATGCACACATCCATCTGATTCCCATACAGAGCGAAAACGACGTGGATTTCCACCGCGAAAAGCTCAAATTGACGCCGGAAGAGTTCCGGGAAATTGCAGCAAAACTCTTCGGATAAGGAGCTGTTTACAAAAATATAATTACTTATATTATAAGCGGATAGTGGGTTATTAACACTATCCGCATTCTTTTTATTTAACATAATATTTGCGGAGAGCAGGAGTTTGCCGAAAAAGCACTTGCTGTTACCGGGAATACCGGGGAAAATCGAATTTTTTATCGAAAAAGGGTAGTGTATTTACAAATGTAAATATCAAAGGGGAGGGTACTTTCCAATTGTAATTACAAATGTTAATCAACAAGAAGCGTAATCCCTGTTGATTTATATTTTTGTAAAAACAGTAGGGGAGTGCAAACAAAGCCTATCCGCAATGCAAAGTACATGAGTTAAATTGTTAAACAACCACACATATACACACTAAATACCAGTAAGTTACACTATTTATATACAAATTAAGTTAAACAATATCGGAATGGGTATAGAGTGGTTGTGCAAAATAGATTCCCAAGAGTAATTTTAGCATATAATTATGCTATTTATCAGCAATATACATATATTTATATTAACTAATAGTGGATAACAATCTGCCCGGATGAATTTAACGATATTATTTCTTTTACAGATGTAAACATTATCAACAATTATTAACATTTTACAAATGTAGATCTTACTTGTTTTACAAAAGAAAAAACTTTATATTTGTAAAAAATTACGCTGATGAGGGAAAAATTGCTCGATTTGATGAAAAACGAAGGATTGAAGCCGAGCCAGCTTGCAGAGCAGCTCGAGATCAATCCCGCCGGAATATCCCACATTCTCGCAGGACGCAACAAACCGGGCTTCGATTTGCTGCAAAAGATCCTCAGGAGGTTTCCCCGGATCAATCCGGATTGGCTGCTGCTCGATTCCGACAAAATGTATCGGGATGAATATCCGGCAGCCTCGTCGGGCCAGCAGGCCTCCCGTACAACGGCGGCACAAAGGTCGTCCCCCGAATTGGGCAACGACCTTTTCACGCCGACACTGCCGGGCGGACTTCGGGCGGATGAAAAACAAACGCAGGACGCCGACGGGCATGACGGATCTGCGACGCAGTTTCCGCCGGCGTTGTTCGGCAAAGCGAATATCAAACGCGTCGTCGTGCTCTATGATGACCAGACCTTCGAAAGTTTTACGCCATCGACAAAGCGTTGAAATAATCCATGCGGGCAGATGCCCGGAATATTCGATTCTCGGAAAGATAAAATTCGGACAACCCGGTTTCCGCTTCGAAACGGACGGTACGTGGTCTATTCCCGAAACACTTGGCAATTACTTATTAATAGGTAAGGAGAAATTCCTGGCAACGGTACAATTGCCTGTCTTCATAACCCGCTTTATTTAACATAATATTTATATTAATTCAATAAAAACCCCACATGCGAACCCTCCCGAAACGGCGATAACATTACCCCAAACCCTGAGCGCCTCTATGAGACTGGAAACGTGCGCCTAACGGGTTACTGTTCCGCAACGTAATAGCGATCCCTACGTTTCAAATATCGCCTGCGCAGGAATCAAGCTACGCTTCGGTCGTGCTCCAAATCCCTTGCAGGATAGCACGCCGGAGACACAAAAGCACAAATTTTATCCGCCTACATACCAACACCTTAACAAAATACCAATACGGCACATGGCGATCGTATGTCATTTCCGTGTTTTTTTGCTATTTTTGTAACGGTTAAATCAAAACAAATGGCTGGAAATGACTGCTGTATAAAACGCTCGGCAATTATCCTCAGGGCTTTCATGCTTTTTTTCGTGCTGTGGTATTTCAATATAGCCGTGAGGCCGTTCGAAGGCTGCATCGGCAGTTCGCAGACGCTCCATTATACACTGAATTACCTGTTGGCGGGGCTTATTCCGACCTGGGCATTGTTCCTGCTGCACGCACGCCGGGACATCGCCTCGTCGATGGGCCTGTCGCACGGTTTCGGCACAGGGCTGCTCTTCGCCGTAACGGCGACGCTGCCGATGATCGCCGGGTATGCCGTCATCGGCGAGTTCGACCGGGAACTGACTGCCGACGCAGCATTTACCTGGATATTCATTGCCGGGATATTCGAGGAGCTGGTATACAGGGGATTCGTCTTCGGGCAGCTCTTCCGATACGCCCGTTGGGGGTTTCTGCCCGCGGCACTATTGACGGCACTGGCGTTCGGATCGTTGCATCTCTACCAAGGGCACGACCCGGTATCGGCACTGACGGCCTTCGGGATTACGGCACTGGGCAGCATTTTTTTCAGCTGGCTCTATGTCGAATGGAACTACAACCTCTGGGGCGTAATCTGGCTGCATACTCTGATGAACCTGCCTTGGATAGTGTTCCGCGTAAGTACGAGCGGCGCCGTCGGCGACACAGGGGCCAACGCTTTGCGGCTCTGCACCATAATCCTGGCAATCGGCCTGACTGTTGCATACAAGCGGAAACGGGGACTACCCTACCGAATACAGATCAATACATTAATTACCAACAAGATACAAAATGCGTAAAATCTACATCACCCTACTCATAGCCATCCTGTGCGGCGGCTGCACATCTCGCCGCCCGGCGGACGGCGAGCCGCTGTACGTCTCGATCCTGCCGCTCCGGAGCCTCGTACAGGGAATCGTCGGCGACGATTTCGACATCGAAGTACTCGTACCGCCGGGAGCGAGCCCCGAAACCTTCGAGCCGACACCCCGGCAGTTCGTCGGCCTGAACAAAGCCCGCATGGTCTTCAATGTCGGGCTTATCGACTTCGAAACCATGCTGTTGGCAAAGGTCGAAGACCAGGCGAAGGTCGTCGATCTCAGCCGGGGCATCGAGCTGATCACCGGCACTTGCTCGCACGGCAGCCACGGCCATACGCATACGCACGGCATCGACCCGCATGTCTGGACATCGCCCCGGGCATTGCAGAAGATGGCGGAAAACGCCTATGAGGCGATCCGGGAAGCCTATCCAGACTCGGTAAAGTATGAAACGAATTACAGGCTGCTGCAACAGGAACTGAAGGCACTGGACGAACGGACGGCGGCACGGATCGCCGCAAGCGACGTGGAATATTTCATCATCTACCACCCCGCCCTCACCTACTACGCCCGGGACTACGGGTTACGGCAGATTGCCATCGAAGCCGACGGGAAGGAACCGTCGGCAAAACAACTGACACAGCTTATCCGGCAGGCACGCGAAGACGGCGTGCGGCGCATCCTCTACCAGAGCCAGTTCCCGGCATCGGCCGTGGAGGTCATTGCCCGCGACATCGACGCCGAGTATGCGGAGGTAGACCCGCTGCGTGAGGACGTGATCGCAAACATCGAAGAGATAACCGGCATAATCACACGGAGATGAACCTGGTGACATTACACCACGTCGGCGTAGCGTACGACGGGTACGAGGCGCTGAAAAATGTCGACCTCACGATCGCACAGGATGATTTCCTGGGAATAATAGGCCCCAACGGAGGCGGGAAAACGACACTCGTGAAGGCGATCCTCGGGACGGTACCCCACACCGGCGAGGTCGTGCTCGCCCCGGAGTTGTTCCGCGGCAAGGAGCGGCTGATCGGATATATGCCCCAGATCAGCAATTTCGACCGGACATTCCCGATCTCGGTGTTGGAGGTGGTATTGTCGGGGCTGCAAGGGCACCGGGGCTTCGTTTCCCGGTACACGAAGGAAGACCGGGCGAAAGCCCTCCGGCTGCTCGAAACATCGGGGATCGGGGAGACGGCACGCAGCCCCATCGGCGAGGTTTCGGGCGGGCAGATGCAGCGGGCGCTGCTGTGCAGGGCGGTGATTTCAGACCCGAAGCTGCTGATACTGGACGAGCCGGCGAATTTCGTGGACAACAAATTCGAAAACGAGCTTTACCGGACGCTGCGCGAGTTGAACAGCCGGATGGCGATCGTCATGGTGTCGCACGACATCGGCACGATCACGAGCGTCGTGAAGGAGATCGTCTGCGTGAACCGCCGCGTGCACCGCCACCGTTCGAACATCATCACCGAGGAGCAGCTGCGTAATTACGACTGCCCTATTCAGCTCGTTTCGCACGGGCATATCCCGCACACCGTGCTGGAGCACCATCCGGGCGACTGCTGCTGCGACCACGACTGATCCGGGGCGGGACAGCGCACACGCCTGCCTGCGGCTGGGGCGCGATGCCGGCAAGGCCGGCTCCGCCAGCCGCCGCCCAAATGTACCCGCCGCAGACCGTTACACGGTCTTCGCATTCCCGGGCAGGGTTATGAATTTCGTCAGGAAAGCCCCGAAGAAGTAAAGCCCGGCCAAAATCCATACGACGCCCTCGCCGCCGACCAGCCGGTAGAACACCCCGACGATGGCGGGGCCGACGAAAACCGGAAGCCCCGCACCGAGGTTCAGCACGGAAACGGCTGCCCCCTTGTCCTTTTTGACAAGCGAGGGCATCAGGGCCGACAGCGGGACATATCCGGCAAGCAGGGCGCCCCAGAGTACGCCGGCAGCCATCACCACCCAGAAATTGCCCGCCGAAAACTGCGGCGAATAGTAGAACAGCAGCGTGGTGATACCGCAGCCCACGCCGCCGAACCAGATAATGGTGTTGCGCCACCCCACTTTGTCGCCGACAAAGCCGAAAATGAGGTTGAAGACGATGTTGGCCGTGAAAATAGTGCCCCAGATCCGGAGCCACTCGGTCGTCGTGAACCCGTAGTCGGCCATATACATCGGGAGGAAAACGGGAAAAGCGAATTGCGCCGTGGTGTTGATTACACGGACGATGCCGCCCAAGAGCACCTTCGGTTCCTGCTTCATGATGGTGATACCCTTCAGCAACTCCCTCATCTTCTCACGGGTACCGCCCGCAACGGCAAGCCGTTTCTGCGACTTGTTCATCACCAAGGCGAAAAACGCCCCCAGCAAAGCCCAGAATACGGATGTCCACAGCGTATTGATATTGCCGATGCGCTCGATGGCCCAACTGGAATAGTAGGCCCCGAGGACGTTGAGTCCTCCGGTAAATACGAACCAGAACCAGCCGACGGCCTTTCCGAGGCCGTTCTTGGGCGCGGCATAGGCGATCCAGACCAAAAAAGAATAGGCGAACAGCGGATAACCGAACCCGCGCAGGGCATAGGTCGCGAGCATCAGCGGGTAATGCAGTCCGGGCAGCGACAGACCGACGAAGCCGCAGGTACCCAGCAGGTAGAGCACGAGCCCGGCGAACATCGTCCGTTTGACGCCGTACGCCTCGGCCAGGACGCCCGAGAACCACGCAGAAATAGCGATGGTCACGCCGTACATGGTGAAAAGCCCGGCGGATTGCTCCAGGGACAAACCCCGGCCGATGAGGTACGGGCTCAGCCATCCCTGCTCGATGCCGTCGCCCATCATGAAAATAAGAATTCCCAAATACGCCCAGGCAAGGGGTTTGGGCAAGCCGATTTTGTCGAAAATTGTCCGGTTCATAGTAAGTATGGGTTTATGCTGGTCTGGGGTTTCGTCGATATTCCGGCGTCATCGCCGTTGCGCCCTACCCTTTCCGGAAAATTCCGGATAAAAATAGCCGCGATGCTCCGGGTAGACAAAGGAACAACAAACGAAATATTAATTTTCTTTTTACAACCCAACAAATATACTTATTTTTCATAAAAAAGCAAAAATAAGAAAACAAAACACAATAATAAAAAGCAATCCATATGGAAACCGGCATGAAAAGCGCACGCGAGGATGCGAGGGAGGACAGACGGGAACAGGGGCGAAAAGGGAGCGCGCGAGGACGCGGGGGGGGCAGGGAAAGGATAAGGGAGGAACAGACGCGGTACAGGAAAATACAACGGGGAAAATCGCGGAGAGAAGTGGCGGGAAGGACGAGAGATGGAGCGAGTAACAGGCAGGAAAGGGTGCCGGGAGCACTGCCCAGGAAACAGCTGGGGAAAGGCTGTCGGGAAAGGCTTTCAGGAGAGCTGCCAATGCCGGATGAAGGCAAAAAAAGCGGTTCCGCCATGCAGAACCGCCCCTAATCGGAATGAACCAGCTTTACTTTTTCGCCTCGTTGATCTTGCTAAGCTTCTCGAAGAGTTTTTCGAACTCACCCACCATCTCGACACGCAGCGCAGCATAGTGCTTGCGGACAAGCGAGGGGTTATGCGGCTCGGCGGGATTGTTCGCCTTGGTGAAAAGGTCGTTGCGGACAGCCACGGCCTCCTGCATCACCTCGAAAATCTCCGTCTCTTTCGAAGGCTGAAAACAAATTGCCATATCGCAGTCGAAAACCACCTCTTCCAGACGATAGTCGATCTCCTTTTTCAGGTACCTTAAATTTGCCATATTATCGTGTATTTAAAAATTTCCTGGACAAAGGTACGAAAAAGCTTTGGATTACCAAAGGTTTATCGGGCGGGGACGATTATTAAAAACTTTTATTATCATTTGCAGCGGTTCGGAAAAAGGCCAACCGGGGCTCCCGAGATCGGATCATCAGAAAGCGGAGGAAACCACTGCGGCTGGCAGCGGAGCCGCATCGGCATCGGCATCGGCATAGATTGCACCCGCCGCCGATGCGCACCTACGAAAAAAGGATTCCCTAAAGAAGGGAATCCTTTTTATCGGCGGATACCGGGCTACATCCTTTCGAGTTCCCGATAGGTCTTTTTGCCGGCTTTGGCGGCGGCCTTGGCGGCCTGTGCCTCCTCCCTGGCGATCTTGCGCGCGGCACGTTCCTGTTCGCGGGCGATGCGTCGGGCTTCACGGAGTTCCTTCTTCGAATAGTGCCCGGCCTCCTTCAACGCTTCACCTGCCTCGCGCCGGGCTTCGCGAAGGTCTTTCCGGTAATCGGTATCCCCGGGCATCTCGACGATGATACCCGTTATCGACTCGTCGACAACCTCGCATCCGCACGGCTCGCAACCCTGCCCGGCAGGCTGGGGTGCGATTTTGGGCTTGGGGATCATCGTGCGCTGCTCGACAATGCTGCCCGCACCGTAATTGATCGTCAGTTCGACGCGGCGAAGCGGCGGCAGGATATGCTTTATCATATACTCCCAAGCCGCAGGTATCTTTTTCAGCGCCAACTCCTTGGCATCGGACGACTGTTTCCCGTCGAGGATTCCGAGCACGGCCTGTTTGTCGGGTACGGGCGACCGGGCGACCAGCGCACGGCACATCTCCCAATCCTCGGCGACGGAATTGAGCGTGACGTCGTACTTCTTCGAAAAACCATACTTCTTGTCAACGTAACTCTTGAAATCCCGGGCACGGTTCCGAGCGAGGGTCTCGTTGAACGCCCGGGGCCCGTCGGGCGAAGAATAGCCCGTGATTTCGACCGATTTGACATGCATCAGCGTATCGCGCATGAGGTTGTCCACAAAGGCGTTCAGCCCGTCGAGTTCGCGCGAATTGCCGTCGAGCGCCGCGGAAAGGCTGGCCAGGTTGATCTGGTAACGGATCGAATAATCCGTGTCGCCCTGACGCTTCACAAGGAACCTGCGGACGATGTAATCGCCGTCGGTGGCCTCCGACAGCATCACGGTGTCGGCCGCAGGCGCCGGCACCGCGCTCCCGGCCCGGGCCGTCGCTCCGGCAGCGGCACACAACGCAAGGAATAGAGCGAATGTTGTAAAGATTGTTTTCACGCAATAATGGTGTTGGTTAATTCTTGCCACGCTATTCGCAAGATTCGTACCACGTTAAATGCCCGGATACGGAGCCGGATAAGGATTTTTCGTTATATTTGTAAAACCTTATTTACCATAAATCTATCCCGACATGCAAATGGATCTCCTCGACAATCCCAAAATCAAGCAGATAAAATCCCGCTATCTGCTGCTCGCACTCATCCCCGCAGTGCTGTTGTTAATCGCATTCATAAGCTGCACGACGATCGACAGCGGGTCGGTCGGCATCCGCTTCAAGAAATGGTCGTCGGACGCCAGCCAGTACGGAGGCGTGCTCGGCACGTGCAAAGGCTGGGTGTGGTACAACCCCATCACGCAAAAGATCTTCGAATACCCGATCTACGTCCAGCGCAAAACCTACGAACCGTTCCGCGTCAACGCCAAGGACGCCTCGGAATTCACGATGGATCCGACGATCGCCTACCGGCTCGACCCAGACAAGGCCACGGCCGTATTCACCAAATACCGCAAGACCCTCGGGGAGATCGAAGACGGTTACATCCGCACCTGCATCTACGAGGCATACCGTACGTGTGCCAACCAGTATACGTCGGACTACCTGATGTCGCACCGCGGGGAATTCGAATCGGAGGTGCGCAAACGCCTGGAGGTGAGCCTCTCGTCGGAAGGATTCCTGGTGGAGGAATTCACGTCGCAGATCACCCCTCCGCAATCGCTCGCGGAAGCCATCAACGCCAAGAACGAGGCCGTACAGAATGCGCTGAAGGCGGAAAACAAGGTCAAGGAGGCCGAGGCGAACGCCAAAATCGAAATCGCCAAGGCACAGGGCGAGGCACAGGCACTGCGCATCAAAGGCGACGGCGAAGCCTATTACAACCGCGTCGTGGCACAATCGCTGAGCCCGCTGCTCGTGCAGCAGGATGCCATCGACAAATGGGACGGCAAACTCCCGACATACAGCGGCGGCGGCGCATTACCGTTCATCAACATCGGGAAATGACCCGGAATTGCCTGCCGGGAAATAATCCCCGCTGGCGGTACATGAGGGGAGGGCGTATATCCTCCCCTTTTTATATATAAAGGTATGGATCGCATTCGCACGGGGGGGGGAATTGCCTCTACGCAAACATTTACGTCTTTTAAGCACACATTTAAGGCCTGAATCATATCCCTCTACGCCAAAATTGCTACTTTTGTTAAATAATGGGAGATTGCCGGACATATCAGAGACATACTTCTGCGGAACATTCGCTCCGTAAGGCCGGTCATTTTACCCCCCCACGGGACTGGGCTCATAGTAAACTAACAACCAACGTATTACACCCATATTTAGGGATGTTCTCAAAAGAGCATCCCTTTCTTGCGTTTACCTGTCACTTCCCTTTAATTTATAATACAATCCTACAAAATGAAAAGAAAAAACTATGAGATGCCCTCCGTGGAGGAGGTGCTCGTGCTCGTCGAACAAGGTTTCGCCGCGAGCCAGGTGGAAAAACCGGATGACGACACGAATGAATACTGATGTGTCCGTTCGGGAAACTTATGTGTATGACTAAAAAAAATAAGACGATGAAAATTAAACAGTTATCGTATTTATTGCTTGGGGCAGCCCTGTGCGGCTGTACGACGGACACAACGGAAGAGGCGGGGACGAAGAAAACCGATGCGGACTTCATCGTACGCGCCACCGTCGGGGACGACGGGCAGACCAGGGCCGATATGACGGAGGACGGGCTGAGGTTCTCGTTCAGCGCCGAGGATGCCGACCGGATCGGCCTGTACCTGAACTATCCGGCCAACGACTGGACGGATCAGAACCTCTGTTTCGAAGCCGTGAACTCGCAGACAAAAGGCTGGGTGGATTTCAAGCAGGTGTCTTCCTCGACATTTGCCATCCAGGAAGGGCTGAATGTTTACGCCTACTACCCGTACGAAGAAAACGAAGCCCAGGTATCGGGGACGACGGACGGCACGGCCGATTCGCGTGCGGCCGTGTCGAGCAACTGGGCGGGTACGCGCAACCTCGAAGTCCCGGCCGAACAGCAGCAGGTTGCCGGCGACGACTTTTCGAATCTGGCAAAATACTATGTACTGGCGGCCGTGCCCACCACGGTGGTCAACGATACGGACAATACTCCCACGGTAAAACTGAGTTTCTCGGGGATATTCGCGCTGCTCCGCATCCGGCTGGTGAACGATACGGACAACGACGTAACGATCGGCCGGGTCGATTTCGAGGCAGCCCGGAACCAGCCCCTGACGGGGCTCTATACGGCAGACCTGACGGCGAACCCCCAATTCGGGAATACGGACTACAAGACCACGGCCGTAGCGGGCAGAACGGACAACAAGGTATCGGTGACGCTCGCCGCCCCGGCGACCATCGCGGCCGGAGGAGACACCTATATTTACGCCGTAGTACATCCGCTGGTGGTCAGCTACTGCGTGATTACGGCATGGACGACCGACGGCTACAAGTTCGTGGAGCGCAAGACCTTCAACGACAATACCACGGTATCGTTGCAGCGCGACATCCGCAGGACGTTCAGATGCACGATGTCGGACAGCAACAAGCTCCCGGTGGACGCCCCGTCCCAGGATGCAGAGGGGTATTACGAGATCGACTCCTACGAGGACATGCTGTGGGTTTCGGAGAATGCCACCGACGCTGCGAAGAAATATAAAATGACGCAGGACATCGACATGACGGGCAAAATCTACACCCCGATCGGATTCGGCACCAATTACACCGAAGGCGCCAAGGCACAGGAGTTCGCAGGCGAATTCGACGGCGGAGGCCATACGATCAGCAACGTCACGGTCAATCCGTCGTACCACACCTGCGTGGGAATTTTCGGGGCTACGAAATCGGGCGCCGTGATCAAAAACCTGAAGGTCGCCAACCTCACCTACGAGAGCGACCTGCCGTCGGAGAAGGCAGGCCAGCGGAAATGGATCGGCGGACTGATCGGGTATGCCCTTCCCGGAACGACGGTTTCGGACGTGGCTCTCACGAACATCAGCCTGACGGCGAACGGAAGCAAGGAAAGTGCCTCCACCTCCTACCGCATTGGCGGCGTGATAGGCCTGATGGAACTGGGATCGGCGGAGGTTTCACTCTACAAGAACATCACGGCCGACGGCGTAACGCTGACGGGCGGCTACGCACTGGGCGGTTTCGCGGGAACGATGCAGCAAAATGCCCGTATCGAGGAGTGCTCGGTGAAGAACGTCACCATCCGGCATAAGAACCAGATACTGTACGGGGAGACGAGCTATCCGGCTACCGGAGGGTATGTTTATGCCTCTTCGTATTTCGCGGGCGACGTGAACCAGGGAACGATCGACATCACCTGCTCCGGGGAGCTGGTCGGCGGGACGAATTCGCGCGAAGACCTCGACGGGCTCGGGTCGATGTACGAGTCGACGTGGGACATACAGCCCTATGTCGGGGAATTGTGCATCAGTACGCTGACCCTAAACGGCGAGGCGCTGAGCCGCAAGGTGGAGGTCGCAACACCGGAAGAACTGGCCGAAACGCTGGCATCGCGCGGCGGCGAGATCGCCGTGACCGCCGACCTCGACCTGACCACCGCGCAAGCAGTGCAGGTCAACTACCCCACCGTGCTTACGCTCGGCCAAGGGACGAAGATAACGGTCTCGTCCAACAAGCTGAACAACTACTCGGATCTCACGGTTTCGGGCCCAGGCTCCATTACGGGCGATTACGGCCTGATCCGGAATTACGCGGGGGCATACCTGACCATCGACGGGGGCGCGACGCTCGAAACGACCAATAACCAGCAGGGGTCGGGTATCCTGAACAACGGCGGCAAGGTCGTACTCGCGGACTGCACCGTCAACGCGGCTTTTTACGCCGTTGCCAACCAGGGCGGCGGCTCGCTGACTGTCAATAACGGGAAGTTCTCCTCGACGGCACACAACGGGAACGGCCAGTGGGCATATTGCATCCGCACGTTGGGCGAAGGCACGCAAACCGTCATCAACTACGCCGAGGTATCGGGCGTACAGGGAGCCGTGGCGGTCGACTCGGGCGGCAAGGTGACGATCAACGACGGTATCTTCTCGACCTACGATCTGTCAGGCACGGGCAACAATTTCCACGGACTGGCCGTACTGGCCGACGGACATGCGGTCGTGAACGGCGGTAAATTTTACAGCGAAGGGCACGACTACTGCGTACGCCTGGGCGACGACGGTGCGGCAGCGGCTTCCGACCCGAGCACGGTCGAGCTGAAAGGCGGCTATTTCGGCGACATGGGGCTCGACAAGATCAAGGGCGGCACGACGATCACCCCGGCAGCAGGTTACAAATTCGAACAACTGGCCGAACCGATTGTCGAGCAGTCCGCGACCGTACCCGGAAAAACCAACACCTACAAATACCGGATCGTGGCCCAATAACGGGCCCGGCCATCACAAAACGCCTATGCCGTCCGGGTTTCCCGGCCGGCAGACGATACTGAAAGGGCAGCTCCCGCGGGGAGCTGCCCTTTTCAAAATCATATCTCAGCTTTCGCAGCCCGGCAACGGATTACATCCGCTCCGGGACGTCGATGCCGAGCAGGTTCATGCCGCGGCGAATGACACGCGCCACCTGCCCGGCCAGCCGGAGACGCATCGTGCGGGTCGCTGCATCCTCTTCCCGGAGGATCGAATGGTCATGGTAGTATCCGTTGAACTGCTTGGCCAGTTCGTAGACATAGGCGCCGATGACCGAGGGGGCGAAATTTTCACCCGCGGCAGCCACGACCGACGGATATTCCGTGAGCGTCTTCACCAGGTCGATCTCCTCGGGCAGGTAATCGGCCTGCACGGCGGCGGAAAAGTCGATCCCGGCTTCGGTAGCCTTGCGTAGGATCGAGCAGATACGCGCATGGGTATATTGGATGAACGGGCCGGTGTTGCCGTTGAAGTCGATCGACTCGCGCGGATCGAAAAGCATGGTTTTCCTGGGGTCGACCTTGAGGATGAAATACTTGAGCGCCCCCAGCCCGACCATCGTCGACACGGCATTCGCCTCTTCTTCGGAGCAGTCGTCCAGCTTGCCCAGCTCGGCGGACATCTCGCGTGCGGTAGCGACCATGTCGGCGATCAGGTCGTCGGCGTCGACCACCGTGCCCTCGCGCGACTTCATCTTGCCCTCGGGCAATTCCACCATGCCGTAGGAGAGGTGCGTGATATGGTCGCTCCAGTCGGCATACCCCAGTTTCTTGAGCACCAGCTTGAGCACCTGGAAGTGGTAGTTCTGTTCGTTACCCACGACATAGATCATGTCGTCGAGCTTGTTATCCTCGAAGCGGCGGTAGGCCGTACCCAGATCCTGCGTCATGTAGACCGAAGTGCCGTCGCCGCGCAGCAGCAGTTTCTCGTCCAGTCCGTCGGCCGTGAGGTCGATCCAGACCGAATTGTCGGGACGGCGGTAGAAAACACCCTTGCGGAGCCCCTCCTCGACGAGGCTCTTGCCCAGCAGGTAGGTCTGCGATTCGTAGTAAACCTTGTCGAAATCGACGCCCAGCGCCTTGTAGGTCACGTCGAAGCCCTCATACACCCAGCCGTTCATGGTTTCCCAAAGCGAGTAGACCTCGGGATCGCGGGCCTCCCACTTGCGCAGCATCTCCTGCGCCTCGAGCATCACGGGAGCGTTCTTTTTCGCCTCCTCTTCACTCTGCCCCTGCGCCATCAACTCCTTGATTTGCGCTTTGTAGTGCTTGTCGAATTCGACGTAGTATTTGCCTACGAGGTGGTCGCCCTTCATGCCCGACGTGGCGGGCGTTTCGCCGTTGCCGTAGAGTTTCCACGCCAGCATCGACTTGCAGATATGGATGCCGCGGTCGTTCACCAGATTGGCCTTGATGACGTTATGGCCGTTGGCCCTGAGTATCTGCGCCACGGAGTAACCCAGCAGGTTGTTGCGGATATGGCCCAGATGCAGGGGTTTGTTGGTATTGGGCGACGAATATTCGATCATGACCGTGCGCCCGGTGGCCGGGGCCTGCCCGAAATCGGCATCGGCAGCGACCTCGTCAAAACGCGCCGCCCAGAAAGCGCCGTCGAGCACGAGGTTCAGAAAACCCTTGATGACGTTGAACGACTTGACTTCCGGCACGTTGGCCGTCATATATTCGCCTATCTCGGTCGCGGTGGCTTCGGGCGACTTGCGGCTTCGTCGCAGCAACGGAAACGTCACGAGCGTGTAATCGCCCTCGAATTCCTTGCGGGTCTTCTGAATCTGCAACTGTTCGCCGTCGAGCGTACCGTAAAGCGCCTCCACCGAGCGGCGGACGGCATCCGAAATAAAGTTCTCAATATTCATATCGTGAAAGAATTTGTCCGCAAATTTAGTATTTTTTCAGGGAATATTCAATCCCCGGCCCCATATTATTCGGACAGGGTGCAATACCCTGCCCCGGCACCGGCGGGCGCACAAATAAATTTGGCATTACACACGCCATGCATTATCTTTGCAGACAAACAAACCGGACACCCCAATGGAGTTCCTCATCATTCTATTATTAATCATCCTGAACGGCTTCTTCGCCATGTCGGAGATCGCCATGATCTCGGCGCGCCGCTCCAATCTGGAGATGCAGGCACGGCAGGGCGACGCCGGGGCGCGGCAGGCGCAGAAGCTTATCGAAGACCCGGACAAATTCCTTTCGACCATCCAGATCGGCATCACGCTGATAGGCATCCTCACGGGTATCTACTCGGGCGATGCGCTGGCCACGAAATTCGGCCGGGAGCTCGCCGCACTCGGCATTTCCCTGCGCACGGCCACGGTCGTGGCGCAGATCACGATCGTCATCGTCGTAACCTACCTGACCCTCATATTCGGGGAGCTCGTGCCCAAACGCATCGGCATGAACTCGGCGGAAAAGATCGCCAAGCTGGCAGCACGGCCCATGCGCCTGCTCTCGCTGCTGGCCTCGCCGTTCGTATGGCTCCTGTCGCGCAGCACCGCAGGCGTGACCCGCCTGCTGGGGCTCCGCAAATCGGATTCGAAGGTCACCGAGGAGGAGATACGCTCCATCATCCAGGAAGGCGCGGAGGACGGCGAAGTGCAGGAGGTAGAGCAGAAGATCATGGGCCGCGTATTTTCGCTGGGCGACAGGACGGTCGAGTCGATCATGACCTTTCGCAGCGAACTGGTATGGATCGACACCGCGATGACGCCGGAACAGATCCGCGAACAGGTCAACCGGGAGCCCCACAACCGCTATCCCGTCGGCGAAGGGAGCCTCGACAAACTCGCGGGCGTCGTCTACCTGAAAGACCTGTTCCGACATATCGACGACCCCGGATTCGACATCCGCAACCACCTTTCGCCCGCCAAGTTCTTCCACGAGGGAGCCGAGGTATACAGCGCGCTGGAACAATTGCGCAGCGAGCAGCTCGGCTACGGCATCGTGTGCGACGAATTCGGCGTAACGCGCGGCATCGTCACCCTGAAGGACATCTTCGAGGCGCTGGTCGGCGAGATCCCCGACGGCTACGGGGAACCCGACATCGTACGGCGCGAGGACGGCAGCGTACTCATCGACGGGCAGTGTCCGTTTTACGATTTCCTGGCCTTCTTCGGCGCGGAGAACGCCGTTCCCCGCAATGCCTACAATACGATCAGCGGACTGGTTCTCGACCAGCTGAAACACATTCCCGCCACGGGGGAGAAGCTCCGCTGGAACAGTTTCGACCTCGAGATCGTCGACATGGACGGCGTCCGCATCGACAAAATACTCGTAACACACGACCAAGCGGGCGAATCATGAAAATTGCCGACATAGAACTCGGGGAGAAACCCCTGCTGCTGGCGCCGATGGAGGACGTGACCGACCCGTCGTTCCGCTACATGTGCAAGCGGTTCGGCGCCGACGTGGTTTACACGGAATTCATCTCGTCCGACGGGCTGATACGCGATGCGGCCAAGTCGCTCAAAAAACTCGAAATCGACGACGCGGAGCGTCCGGTGGGCATCCAGCTCTACGGCCATCTGGTCGAACCGATGGTCGAGGCGGCGCGCATGGCCGAAGCGGCCGGCCCGGACATCATCGACATCAACTTCGGCTGCCCCGTGAAGAAGATCGCGGGGCGGGGCGCCGGATCGGGCATGATGCGCGACGTGCCGCTGATGGTCGAAATGACGCGGCGGATCGTGGAAGCGGTCGGGAAACCCGTGACCGTGAAAACCCGCCTGGGCTGGGACGACGAGTCGAAGAACATCGAGGAGATAGCCCTGCGCCTGCAGGATGTCGGCATCGCGGCGCTCACGGTACACGGCCGCACACGGGCCCAGATGTACCGCGGCGAAGCCGACTGGACGCTGATCGGCAAGGTGAAGAACAATCCGCGGATACATATCCCGATCATCGGCAACGGCGATGTGGATTCGGGGCCGAAAGCGGCCGAAATGTTCGACCGCTACGGCGTGGACGGCGTGATGATCGGCCGCGCGACCTACGGGCGCCCGTGGATATTCCGCGAGGTGAAACACTACCTTGCCACGGGCGAAGTGCTGCCCCAGCCATCGGTCTGCGAGCGGGTGGAGATCGCCAAGGAGCACCTGCGAAAATCGTTGGAAATCAAAGGCGAATACGTGGGCATCCTCGAAATGCGCCGCCACCTGTCCAACTATTTCAAGGGGTTGCCCGATTTCAAGCCCACACGCCTGAAGCTGGTCACGCTGCTCGACATCCCCGAGCTGTTCGCCACGCTCGACTCGATCGCCGAGCGCTGGGGCGATTTCGACGTGAGCGGCACAGTGCCCGAACCGCTGTCGCACGACCTGTAATTTCACGGGGTCACACGAAGGCCTGATTCCGGTCGGTGGCCGAGACGGAGATGGAACGGGGTTTTGCCCGCTCTGCGCGAAACAGCAAAAAATACGCCTGATCCCCTGTGGAATCAGGCGTTTATACGCTCAGATACAACGGCTACTTCAGCACACGCTCGACATAGGCTTTGTAATCCTTTACGACGGGCTCGTACTCCTCGTCCTCGAAGAGCGGCGACGAGATCAGGAAATCGGCCGACGAACGGTTGATCGCCGTCGGGACGTTGTAGAGCGTCGCCAGGCGCAACAACGCCTTGACGTCGACGTCGTGCGGCTGCGCCGACATGGGATCCCAGAAGAAGATCAGGGCGTTGATCTTGCCGTCGGCAATCAGCGACCCCAACTGCTGGTCACCGCCCAGCGGGCCGGATTTGAGCAGCGTGATTTTCAGGTCGGACAATTCCCGGATCCCATCCGCGGATTCGTCTTCCTCGCGGTGATCCCGCAGTGTCTTTTCGACCATCTTACCGGTCGTACCCGTACAAACGAGATGATGGCGGCTCAGGTTCCTGCTGTTCCAGTCGACCCATTCGGCCAGGTCGCGTTTCATATTGTCGTGGGCAACCAGTGCCAACACTTTTGTCATTTTAGCCATAGCGATATTTTTATCCGTTGAACAAAGATAATACAAACACGGGGATTACGGATAAAAACAAACGAATTTAATCGGGATACGACACAACAAAAAAGCCCCGCTCGGGCGGGGCTCAGGGGTTATTCGGTTTCGGCCGGAAGCTTGAACTCGGTAAACCCGGCTTTGACGAGGATGTTATACCACGCAAAGCACTTCTTGATGTCGGAAACGTGTACCCGGTCACGGTCATAGTCGGGAAGCACCTCGGCGAAACAAGCTTTCAGTTTTTCGGGGGCCTCCTTGGGGCTGACGGCCTCGCGGCCGCCCGTATGGGCATAGATCTTGGTGAACACATCGGCCAAGGGAATGTCGTCCCCCTCGGTGAACATCGAGATCTCGGTCAGCGAACTTACTTTCGACGTCGCCGAAGCGTTCATCCGCCTGCCGTCGAGCAACGATTCGACGATCACACCGTGCGTGGACTGCGCTACATACTTATAAAGTCCGGGCTGGCCCGAGATGGCCAGGATTTCTTTCAATTCCATATTGTTATATAGTGTGTAAATTAATTCGCTTCGGGGTTGGGCATCGGCTCCGGGTCGGTCTCTTCCTGCACGGTATATTCGTATACCTCGGAGAACGTATACACGCCGTAGGCAGAGACGGCAAGTATCTGGAAAGTCACTTTCGTGCCGGCCTTCTCCTTGCCGATCGTACCCGAATAGCGTTTTTCCGTATCCGTCTTGTTGGTACTCAGCCATGCACCTTCTTTCTTCACCTTCGTCTCGTCGTCGTTGAGGGCCCGCAGGATGCTGATGCCGGTAAATCCGTATTCACTCGTGACGGTCGCCGTTACGCGGACGTCATCGCCGGCATGGACATCATCAAGGCCGGGGCTGCAAGAGACATTCGAAATTACGGGCGCAACCTTATACTCGGGGCCGAGTTCCTTGTTGCAAGCCGCCAGGCAGCATGCCGCCACGGCCATGATAAGCAGTTTTTTCATTTTATAGGCAGATTAATTGTTTTTCACATGCACATCCATCTGCGGGAATGGGAAGTTGATCCCCTTTTCGGGCAGTTGTTTGTAGAATTTTTCGTTGTTTTCGAAGAACACATTCCAGTAATCGCCGTTCTTCACCCAGGCTCGCGCAGAGAGGTTGACCGAGCTGTCGGCAAGGGCCGCGACCCACACCACGGGCGCAGGGTCGCCCAGCACGCGGTTGTCGGCGGCAAGGATGGCGAGGATCGCCGCACGCGCCGTATCCACGTCGTCGCCGTACGAAATGCCGATCGTCCAGTCCACACGGCGGGTATCGGACGTGGAATAATTGTCGATGATGGCCGTGGCGATCGAGTTGTTCGGAATGTAAATTGTCTGGTTGTCGGCCGTAGTGATGACTGTCGAGAAGAGTTTGATCTCGCGCACGGTGCCCGACTGCCCCTGTGCCGAGATGTAATCGCCGACCCGGTAAGGTTTCATCAGCAGGATCATCACGCCGCCCGCGAAGTTCTGTGCCGTGCCGCTCAGGGCCATACCGATGGCCAGCGTGGCGGCGGAGAAGACGGCGATGAGCGACGTGACGTTGACGCCCAGCGTCGAGACGACGATCAGCACCAGCAGCAGCGTGAAGATCACGCGCACGGTGTTGCGCATGAACGACCGCAGCGAAATATCGACACGGCGGTGTTCCAGCGCCAGGTCGAGCAGCCTGACGATGCGCCGCAGGATCCAGCGGCCGACGAAATAGATCGCCAGCGCGAGGAGGATTTTCAGCAGTATCCAGACCGACTCGGAGAGGAGGTTCTGCAATACGGTCTCGAAATCGAGGTTCGCAATTTTATGGACGGTCTCCGCGAAATGGGCTTTCTGCACACTGTCGGGCAGCATCAGCGGCGCGGGCGTCTCGGTTCCTAAAAAAAGAGGCCACATAAACCGGGAATAAAGTTTGTCTGCAAAAATAACCAAAAAAAAGAGAAGTTTACTAACTTTGTCTATGAATTTACGGAAAAGAAAAAAAGGAAAAACGCTACACGATGCAAAACAACGTCGAAATCATCCAGATAAACATCTCCGGCGAAGACAAGCCGGGAATGACCTCTTCGCTCACCGAAATACTCGCGCGCTACGACGCCTTCATCCTCGACATCGGTCAGGCCAACATCCACCAGTCGCTGACGCTGGGCATCCTGTTCAAGACCACGTCGGACAAGTCGGGCAACATCATGAAGGAGCTGTTGTTCAAGGCATCGGAGCTGGGCGTGATGATCCGTTTCACTCCCATTTCGGAACAGAACTACGACAACTGGGTCGGCCGGCAGGGCAAGAACCGCTATATCATAACCCTCCTGGGACGTACGGTCACGGCACGCCATATCGCCGAAGTGACACGCGTGGTGGCACAGCACGGGCTGAATATCGACGCCATAAAGCGCCTGACGGGCCGCATCCCGCTCAGCGAGGACGACCGTGCGGCCAAATCGTGCATCGAACTTTCGGTGCGCGGGTCGCTCACCGACGAGGAGCGCAGCACGATGCAGGAGGGGTTCATGAATCTGTCGGAGATCGGGCTCGACGTTTCGTTCCAGAAAGACGACATCTACCGCCGCAGCCGCCGCCTGATCTGCTTCGACATGGATTCGACGCTGATCGAGACCGAGGTGATCGACGAACTGGCCGAGCGTGCCGGCGTGGGCGATGCGGTGCGCGAGATCACGGCGCGCGCCATGCGGGGCGAGATCGACTTCCGCGAAAGCTTCACCGAGCGCGTGGCCCTGCTCAAGGGGCTCGACGTCTCGGTCATGGAGGAAATAGCCCGTAACCTGCCCATCACCGAAGGGCTGGAGCGCATGATGACGATCCTCAAGCGTGTGGGCTATAAAACGGCGATCCTCTCGGGCGGGTTCACCTATTTCGGCAACTACCTGCGCCAGAAATACGGATTCGACTACGTATATGCCAACGAGCTGGAGATCGAGCAGGGCAAGCTCACGGGGCGCTATGTCGGCGAGGTGGTCGACGGGCGCCGCAAGGCCGAACTGCTGCGCCTGCTCTGCCAGTTCGAGGAGATCAACATCGCCCAGTCGGTAGCCGTCGGCGACGGCGCCAACGACCTGCCGATGCTCAATCTCGCCGGTCTGGGCATCGCTTTCCACGCCAAACCCAAGGTGAAGGCCACGGCCCGGCAGTCGATCTCGACCATCGGACTGGACGGCATCCTCTATTTCCTCGGTCTGAAGGATTCACGCATCGAACAATAACCCTATGCGACTGTTGCCGCTGCTCTGCGTGGCCCTGCTCGCGGCGGGGTGTTACGACTCCCGGTTCGGGGAACGCGGCGACGACGCCACGCCCGAGCCCGTCACGGCGACCATCCGGCAGCTGCGTGAGAAATTCGCCCGGGACGACCTTCCCCGTCACGGGGGACATCGTGGTGTCGGGGCGCGTAACCACCAGCGATTACGACGAGAATTTCTACCGCACGTTCTGCATCGAAGAGGACGGAGCGGGGATAGAGGTCATGGCGGGCATAGACCACCTGCACAACGATTTCCCGGAGGGCTGCCAGGTCACGCTCAGGCTCAGGGGCCTGGCGCTGGGCGAAAGCCACGGGGTATTGCAGGCCGGGCGGATGCCCGCCGCAGGAAGCGGTTTCGCGACCGATTACATAGGGTCGAAAGCGGCGCTGGACGCAGCGGTGACCCGCAACGGGGAGGCGCTGGAACCCATTGCCCCTACCCTGCTGTCGCCCGGCGAACTGACGCCGGAGCGATGCGGCACGCTGGTACGGATCGGGGCGCTAAGCTACACCCCGGAAGACCTTACGCCCGGGACATGGGCCGGATACAAGCGTTTCACGGACGACACAGGCGCGGCGGTCTACACCTATGTACGCAGCTACGCCCGGTTTGCGGACGACGAGGTACCCGTCGGCCGCTGTACGCTCACGGGAATCCTGCAATACGACGCCACCGGGGAAGGGCGTTACATTCTCAAACTGCGCGATGAAAACGATTGGACCCGTTAACCGGCTCCCGGCGATATCCCGCACGGCACTCCGCACGGCCGTGTCCGTCGTGCTGGCGCTGACGGCCCTCGCCGGGTGCGACAAGGCGTCGGGGCTGGAATTCGACGACGACACGCCGCAGGGGACGGTCACGATCGCTGCGCTCAAATCGCGTTGCACGGGAGCACAGGCCGCCGTCACGGAGGACATCACGATCGAAGGCGTGGTGACGGGCAACGACCTCTACGGAGAATTCTACAAAACGCTGGTCGTCGAAGACACGAGCGGCGGGATTTCGATAGCCGTGGACGCCACGGAACTCTACGTCGACTACCCGGTCGGCACGGCGGTCACGATCCATTGCAACGGGCTGTTCCTGTGCGACTACGGCGGCAAGGTAATGCTCGGCACGCGCCCCACGGACGAATATGCCGGGCCGGGGAGGATACCCCAGGCGGAGGCGGCGCTGTACCTGCGGCGGAAGCAGGCGGAAACCAGGCCCCTACGGCCTCGGACGTTCACGTTCGGGGAGGTAGACATGCGGCATACCGACACCTACGTGCATTTCGAAGGGGTACGGTTCGTGCAGCAGGGCAACTGGTGCGACCCCGATCCCGAGACCGGACGCCCCGCGACGACCGAACGGCGGATCGCGGATCACACGGGACGGGAATTCATCGTCCGCACGGCAGGTACGTGCACCTATGCCACGGAGCCCGTACCGCAGGGCACAGGCTCCGTATATGGGATAATCGACTATTTCAACGGGAAATACACGCTCCGCATCGCCAACCGCGAGGTGGATTTCGCTACTGTTGCAGCGCGTCCCACAGCATGTCCTTCAAGCGGGGGATATTCAGCCCCGAAACCGACGAGATAAAGACCGACGGGACGCCTTCGGGCAGGTGGGGTTTCATCTGCTCGATCAGCCCGTCGTCCAGCATGTCGCATTTGGTGATGGCCAGCAGCCGCTGCTTGTCGAGCAGTTCGGGGTTGTACTGCGTAAGCTCGCCCAGCAAAACCGCATAATCGCGTTTGAGGTCGTCGCTGTCGGCCGGGATCATGAACAGCAGCACCGAATTGCGCTCGATATGGCGCAGGAAGCGGGTGCCCAGGCCGCGGCCCTCGTGCGCCCCCTCGATGATGCCGGGAATGTCGGCCATGACGAACGACTTGTGGTCGCGTACCTCGACGATGCCCAGGTTGGGTTCGAGCGTGGTGAAAGCATAGTTGGCGATCTTGGGTTTGGCAGCCGAGACCACCGAGAGCAAGGTGCTCTTGCCCGCATTGGGGAACCCGACCAGCCCGACGTCGGCCAAGACCTTCAGTTCGAGGATGAAGGTGCCTTCGTCGCCCTCCTCGCCCGGCTGCGCATAGCGCGGCGTCTGGTTCGTGGCGCTCTTGAAATGCCAGTTTCCGAGGCCGCCCCGACCGCCTTTGAGCAGTACGAGCTGTTCGCCGTCGGCCGTCACCTCGCCGACATCTTCGGTGAGCGTGGTGCCGTCCTCCTGTTCAACCACACGCCGGGCGACCGTGCCCAGCGGCACGGGGATGACGATGTCCCGGGCGTCCCGGCCCGACGAGCGGGCTCCCGAGCCGCACTGCCCGTCCTCGGCGAACTGGTGGCGCTGGTATTTGAGGTGGATAAGCGTCCAGTACTGGCTGTCGCCCTGCAGGACGATGCTGCCGCCCTTGCCGCCGTCACCGCCGTCGGGGCCGCCGAAAGCCACGAATTTTTCACGGCGGAAATGCGCCGAGCCGGCCCCTCCGTGTCCGGAACGGGCGAATATCTTCACGTAATCTACAAAGTTCGATCCTGCCATACCTTGATTATTTAGGTTGCAAAGATAGTGCAAGCCGAGGGCAAAAGCAAGTTTACTTGCATTTTGCCGAGGCGCCGCCTGTCTAAAACAAGGTTAAAGATAATGCAAGCCGGGGCGATGCCGGATTTATTTGGAAATGCCCGGGCATCAAAAAAGCCCGTGTCGGGGACACGGGCCTTGAAGCAGCCGGATGAAGGCTTATTTCTTACGCGTCAGCACGATGTCGGACACACCGAGGCAGTAGCGCGCATAAGCGCCCTGCTTGGGATGCCACTGGAACAGCGACGGTGTCCAGGTTTTCTCGGCGATCACGGTCGACCCCACACGCAGTTCGTCGCCGGCGACCGTGACGGGAAGTTCGCATTCGCAATCGGAGAAAGCCTTGTCATCGGCACCGCCGAGCAGGTAGACCGGGCCAAGCTCATCGGTGGTGAACCAGCTCAGGACATTGAACTTGGTAGTAGCTTCGACGACGATCGATCCGTCCTCCAGGAGTTTGAGAAACCACTTGGGGCCGAAGCCTTCGAGAGCCCGGGCTACGGAAAAGCCCTCTTCGATCAGCTGTTCGTAGGTTCGGGCACTGCCCTCTTTCTCGAAGTCCCCGAGGCCAAGGCAGATGAGATAGTTCTCCTTGCGGTATTTCCGCGAGCCGACCTGTGCCATGATTTCGACATCGAATGTCCACTCCTCGGTCGTGAAGAAAAACCCGCCCGTAGCAGGATCAAATCCCGTAGCGTATTTGACGCTCTGCTTGCCGGCCCATGAACCGACAAGTGCGTCGAACTCGGCTGACTGAATCATTCCGGAAGTATCCTCTGCGAGCGTGGTCACCTTGATCTGGGCTGCGTCGGATGCGGTATACTTCGAGTCGGAGGAGAGCGCCTTGACGGTGACCGTATACTCCGTTCCCGGATTCAGGCCGCTCAAACGGGCGGAGGTTTCGGACGTGGTCGCTTCAGCGCCGCCATCGAGCGAATAGGCATATACATTTGCATGCTCGACGGCCTGCCACGTCACTGTGAAAGCGGTCTCCTCGACCGAACTCTGGGCGAGGACGGGTGCGGCGAGCTGCGTCCCGTTGTTATCCCCGTCGTCACCGGAATCGGAATCGCTGCAAGCGGCAAAACCCAGCAACAGGGAAGCACACATTAAAATTCTGCTGATCTTTTTCATTGTTGTTCGTATTTATCGGTTATGAAATTCTTACGTGATCTTTTATTCGGCCTTTTCGGTCTTCTGTGTCTTCTCGATCCAGAAATCGGAGCCGCTCTTGCTGATCCCCAACACACAGACCGAATAGGAGGTTCCGGCTGCCAGCCCGGTCTTACGGATGGTCTGCGGCCCGGTATACTCGCCCTTGGCGGGCATCACCTCCTTCTTGAACGCCTCCAGTCCCCCGGCCATCAATACCTCCATAGCCAACGAAGAGGTCTTTGTGACATGGACGTAATATTTCTCGATGGCGGCATCGGGCGTACAGACGACATCAAACCCGTCGGACGCGACATTCTCGAACGTTACCGTCACTTCGCCCGACGCATCGGGAAGGGTCGTGGCGGGCGCCGACACGAGGACGGTCGTGAGCAGGTCGCCCGGGGCGTACCACCCTACTGCATAGACGACATAGTCGGTTTCGGGTTTCAGCCCGGTAAATTCGAAGGGGTGGTCACCCTGTACGAGTTGGGCGGCAAGATACTCCTCGAAGCTGACGCCCGCGATCAGGGCCGAAGCGCTGAGCTTGCGGCGCACCGACCCGATAAATTCCTCCGTCGAAGCGTATTTGTCGAAGTCGGACTTCAGGGCATAACCGCAGTAGTAGGTTCGCGTCTTGCTTTTGGGAGATACGGATCCGGAAATGCTGTTCATCCCGGCCTGGGCAACCGAAAGCGTAAAGGGGTTCTGTTCCAGGGCAGCAGCGACCGTCAGCTCGGCGAATTCGGAATCGAGGAACTGCACCTGTCCGGAAACGGCTTTCACACGCACGGTAGCCGGCATACCGGATTCCAGCCCGGTCACGACTGCAGACAACCCCGTAACGGTCAGCTCCTCACCGCCATCGACCGTATATACATAGGATGCCGCATCGGGAACGGCTTCCCACACGACTGTCGCGGAATTCTCCGTGGCGTCGCCCGCCGAGAGGACAGGGGCCGCCAGCTGTGTGGCCGGCAGGGTCGTCAGGGTGATTCGTGCGCACTCCGAATCCAGGTACTGCTCCTGCCCCGCGACAGCCTTTACCTTGACAGTATAGCTGCGACCGGGCTCCAGTCCGTCGAAGCGCACCGAAGGCTGTGTTACGGTCGTCTCGGCGCCACCGTCGAGCGTACAGGCGTAGGACGCGGCGTTCTCCACGGCATCCCAGGTCACGGCGACCGATACCTGCGTTACGGCGTCTTCCGCCAGGACGGGTGCAGCCAAAGCAACGGGATCCACGGGTTTTTCGTCATCCGAGCAACCTGCAAAAGCGGCCCCGAGGACAAAAAAAGCTGAGAAAAGTAGTTTTTTCTTCATAGCTGAAAAAGTTTAAAAATATTTGCTGCAAAAGTTCATTAACCTACTGATTCAAAGTCCATACAGCCCGAAAAAGATTGCCAGAAAAGGCTGTATGAACGAACGAATCGGTTTTTGTAAATATCGCTACGAATCGTCCATAAAGTTCTCATACCACGCCAAAAAGGCGAACAAGGCCGATAATCGGGAAAAACAAGGCGATAAAAGGGAATGACAGAATGTGACATTTTTTTACTATTTTTGCCTGCAACGTCACCCCTTCTTCACACACACGAAAACACATGGGCTATCTCGAACAGGCTGTGCGTTCACGGTGGGCCGTCCCGATGACGGCTTTCCTGATCCAACTGAGCCAATACTGGAATACGCTGGTAACAGTCACCTGGTGGTCGAAACGGGCGACCGTATCGGTCGTCTGGTTCTGCGTCCTGTGGCTGGCGACCATCCTGCTGCTGGAAATATTCCTGAGCAGGCGGTTCCCCTTCCTGGTGCGGTGCCTGATGGGCACACTCGTCATCGCGGGAGTCATCCTCACGGCCATGCTGGTCATCACGCTGCAGTCCGAAAAGCCGTGGCTCACGCTGGGCTACGACGAGGTCGGGTATCTGATCATCACCTATACGATATGCCTGCTGATCGGCAGCATCGTACTGATGATCAACAAGGAACGCCGGCATGAAAAAGAGATCGAGATGCTCCGGATAGAGAACCTCAGCAGCCAGTACAACGCCATTGCCAACCAGATAAGCCCCCATTTCTTTTTCAATGCACTGAGCAACCTCTCGTCGCTCGTACGCGGCGACAAGAAACAGGAAAGCCTCGAATACATCGGCAACCTGTCGGGGATATTCCGGTACATCATCCGCTTCAAGGAATCGTCGCTGACGACCCTGGGCGAGGAGCTGAATTTCATAAATTCGTACAAGCAACTGATGGACGTGCGCTTCGCCAAAAGCTACACCTGCGAGGTCGACATCCCGCAGCAGGCGCTGAACATGCGCATGCCCAGCCTCTCACTGCTGCCGCTGTTCGAAAATATCGTCAAACACAATATCATCGACAGCGAACACCACATGCGGATCACGATCTCGTTCAACGATAACAATGAACTGGTGATCGCCAACCCGGTCTATCCGAAGCTCACGCCGCCCGAATCGAACGGCATAGGGCTGACCAACCTGAGCAACAGGTACAGGCTGCTGCTGGGTAAGGAAATACGCATCGAGAAAGCCGAGGGGGGGGGTGACGGAGTATTCCGGGTCTTCCTGCCGATGGTCAAGATGAACATAAAGCATACGCGATGAGGGTACTGATCATAGAAGACGAAATGGGGGCCCTCGACGACCTGAGGAGCATCCTCGCGGAATCGGCCCCGGACATCCGGATAGCGGGCACGACGGAGAGTGTCATGCAAAGCGTCGCATGGCTGGAAAAGAACCCCGCCCCGGATCTGATTTTCATGGACATCCATCTGTCCGACGGTTCGGCTTTCGAGATATTCAAGCGGACGGCCGTCGAGGCGCCCGTGATCTTCACGACCGCCTACGACGAGTACGCCATCCATGCCTTCAGGGTCAACGCCGTGGACTATCTGCTCAAACCGCTCGCCATCGACGAGGTGAAACGCGCACTGGAAAAATACCGGAAGCTCAGCCGGCCGCAGGTACTCCCGGATATCGAGAAGTTGTATGAAATGATTTCCTGCCAGCGGACGAATTCCCGCAGGAACATCCTGGTGGCCTACAAGGACAAACTGCTGCCGATCCCGACGGAGAAAATCGCCTTTTTCTATTCGACCAAGGAGACGTCGAGGGTATACCTCGCCGATGGTAGCAACTATGCCTACAACAGGACGCTGGAGAGCATCTGCGACGACATGGATCCCCGGGCATTCTGCCGGGTCAACAAACAATACGTCGTCGCCAGGGAGCACATCACAAGCATCGTCGTATGGTCGAACAGCCGCCTGCTGGTTTCGATGGAACCGAGACGCCCGAGCCCGTATTCCTGAGCAAGAACCGGGCTGCGGAGTTCAAAAAATGGATCACGGGATAAGTTCCCGGAAAAACATTACAGGTGTGCGAGGTATCCGTAGCGCACCAGATCCTCCCCGCCGCGGGTGAGGTGGGTCTGGCCGTCGGCCAGCACGTAGAGGCGGTCGGCGATATCCGTCACATGGCGGTGCATATGGTCGGTCAGGAGAATGCCTTTCGAAGATTTTTCCTGCCGGATCAGCGCCTTGAGCGTCGACACATGCAGCGGGGCAACCTGCGAAAAAGGTTCGTCGAGCATGACGAATTGCGTCGGACTGCGCAGAATCAGGTAGGATTCCAGAATACGCCGCTCGCCGCCCGACAGGGCGCGGATCTTCGTACCGCGCAGTTTGCCGAACAACGGGAACCATGCCAGCAGGTCGTCCCACGGCAACCCGAAATCGCGCAGCACCCGGTCGACGGTCAGCCAGCCCGGGATAAAACCCTGCTGCGCGAGGTAACGCACCTCGTCGGCCCGGAAACGGTCATGCCATACCCCGTCGATGCGCATCGACCGGAAATCCGCCCGCAGCGAACCGCAGAGTATCTTCATCAGGCAGCTCTTGCCGCACCCGTTACGGCCGAGCACCGCCGTAACACCGCCCGTTTCGACGGCGAGGTACACTCCCGAAAGGATGCGCCGGTCGCCGAACGACAACTCCACGGAGTCGATCTCGAGGATATGTTTCTCAGAGGGGTTCATAAAGGAAGGCGGCCGTCAGTTTCAATAACACATAACACAGGATAAAGTCCACGCCGCAACTCACGCCCAGCAGTTCGCGGCGCCGCACGCCGAGGTTGCGGTAGTAGAAAAACTCGTCACCGTAACGCTGGACGATCCAGACATAGAGATAAAGCGGATAGACCGCCGCCTTGCCTAACAGACACCACGGGATGATTGTCGGGCCGTGGTTGGAGACCACCCATGCGAACCCGATACTCACGGCCATGCAAAAAAAGAACATGGCCGAATAATAAAAGCGGAGTATGAGCAGCAATTTCCGGATCATCGTCCAAATATACGAAAAAAGCGGGTGGAATACAGACCACCCGCTTTTTATTCGGCGTAAACGCCAAGTCGGCATCTCCGCAAGAGAACCCGCTGCGGGCAGGAAAGCCGGCGACGGCGTTACAGCGCCAGCGGCTCGCAGGGAAGCCCCCAGGCCTCGGCGACGGGCCGGTAGACCACTTTGCCCTGCACGATGTTGAGCCCCAGTTCCAGTTCGCGGTTTTCCTTGCAGGCACGGCGCCAGCCCTTGTCGGCGAGCTGGACGACGTAGGGAAGCGTGGCGTTGGTGAGCGCAAGCGTCGAGGAATAGGGCACGGCGCCGGGAATGTTGGCCACGCAATAATGGAGGATACCGTCGACATAGTAAACGGGGTCTTCGTGCGTCGTGGGACGCGAGGTCTCGAAGCAGCCGCCCTGGTCGATGGCCACGTCGACCATCACCGATCCGGGCTCCATATCCTTAAGCATGTCGCGCGTCACGAGTTTCGGGGCTTTCGCACCGGGAATCAGCACCGAGCCGATCACCAGGTCGGCGGTCTTGAGCTCTTCGCGGATGTTGTATTCCGACGACATAAGCGTTTTTACGTTTTGGGGCATCACGTCCGCCAGGTAGGTGAGGCGTTGCAGCGAAATGTCGCAGATCGTCACGTCGGCTCCCGTTCCGGCGGCCGTACGCGCCGCGGCCGTGCCGACCACGCCGGCTCCGATGACGAATACCTTGGCGGGCTTCACGCCCCCGGTACGCCGCCCAGCAGCTTGCCTTCCGCCGCGGGGTTTTTCGAGGAAATAACGCCCTTCCTGCGTGGACATACGGCCTGCGACCTCGGACATCGGGATCAGCAGCGGCAGCGAGCGGTCGGCACGTTCGACGGTCTCGTAGGCGCAGCATACCGCCCCGCTGTCGATCATGGCGCGGGTAAGGGGTTCGCTGCTGGCGAAATGGAAAAACGTGAAGACCAGCTGGTCTTTGCGGATCAGCTTGTACTCGGGGGCGATGGGCTCCTTGACCTTGATGATCATTTCGGCACGGGCATAGACATCCCCGATCGTGGGAAGGATCTCCGCCCCTACCGCCGTATAGGCCTCGTCGGCAAAACCGCTGTTCACACCGGCCGTAGCCTGCACATAAACCGTGTGGCCCCGTTTGACGAGCTCCTGGGCGCCTGCGGGGGTAAGGGCAACGCGATTCTCGTTGTTCTTGATCTCTTTGGGAATACCGATAATCATAAGGCTTGAAGTTTTTTAGGTTTTTTGCCTTTTAATTTACGGATTTTATCCGGAACAGCAAAATATTCCGGCTATTTTTCACTTCCGGGTCAAAATTTATAAGAGATCGTAAGATAGAACGAACGCGGATAGGCATAGGTATAGCGCGTGGCGTGGGGTGCGAAATAGAGGGCGTCGCCCGAACGGATACGCCGGACGCGCAGCGACTCGTAACCGCTGTAAACCGTATCGGCATCGCCCAGCAGGTTGCGCAGCATGAGCGAAGCAGTCAGCCGCGAACGGCCGAAATAGAAGGATTTGAAAAGCGAGGCGTCGAACGTGAAGGCGTCGCCGAGGCGCTCCTGGTGCGTGAAGGCATCGAACATCTCCCGCGTGATGCCGCCCTGCCGCGCGATGCGTGCCGTACGGCGCAGGGGCACAGGCTCGACGTAACGCAGCCCCGCATATCCCGCCGAGGCGCGGAAACCCCATCCCCGGGGGCCGAAATATGAGAGTTCGGCGCAAGCCGTAAGCTGGGGTGCGGCACCGAGCGTACAACCGCCCATGTGGCTTTCGGCACGGGTGTCGACGGCCGAATTGTCGACGTCGGAGATGACCGTGACGCGCGGGTTGCGGATATATTTGTACCGCCCGCCCGAAGCGGCGAGCGAAAGGCTCCAGCGGTATGCCAGGCGGAGGTCGGCAGCGGCCTCCACGCCGCAGGCCATGCGTCCGATGCCCGTAACGGCCATGTCGCTGTAAACACCCGCCATGTCGTCGTAATAACGGCGGGACTGGATGCCGTCGAGCGTGGCGACGGCGAAGGCCGTAATGCGGAGCGAAAGCCGTTCGCCGGTACGGGTGAAATTGAGCTCGGCGGCGTAGAAACGCCCGGCAGCGGGGTCGTCGACCGTACGGTTGTTATACAACGGCTGGTAGAACAGGTCGGCGGCATCGGGCACCGCAGCCCCGGCTGCGGCCGATGCTTCGAGGTAGCTGCGGGGCGAGAAAGCCCACCCCACCAGTGCCTTGACCGTATAGGGCGTGAACCCCATCCGCCGCGAGCGCCCGAGGGACTGCGTCCCGGGGAAGAGCTCTTTCTCGTAATACCCGCGGCGCAGCACGACGGCATCGCCCAGCGCGAGGGCGACGTCGGCACGAAGGCGGTCGGAACGGTACTCGGCCGACAGGCGGACGGTGGCCTCGCGCGTCGAGAGCGCATAGTCGTAGCCGAAACGGTCGCCCTCGCGGACGGTGCGGCCGGGATGGCGCAGGTCGTTTTGCAGGAGGTTGCCGTAGGTGTCGTCGTCCACGAGGTACTGGTCGATGTCGGTGATATGATCCGCCCCCAGCAGGTCGCGCATCTGTTTGTAGCTGCGCGTGCGGGCATGGCGGTAGGAAAAGCCGTAGCGGAGTGTCAGCCGCTCGTCCGGCGCGGTCGTAAATAGGGCGTCGAAACCGAGGTTGCGGATACGTTCGGCACGGTCTTCGAGCGTATAGACGGCATGTCCGCCCGCCATGCGGTTGCGGGCGATCAACTCGTCCCAGCAAACCTGCGTATAGCGCGCGTCGTTCGACCGCCATGCCAGTTCGGTTTCCCGGTCGCCCGTATAGCCGGGCAGGTAACGGTAATTGTCGGGCATGGGCGTACGGGCGTCGTACCACCCCAGGGCGCTGTATTTCCGCACCCCGTATTCGGCCCCGGCAGCCATGTCGAGCCAGGTCGCGGGCGACAGCCGCACGCAGTACGTAGCGGCGGCCAGCGGCACGAGCTCGCGCCGCACGCGCGAATTGCGGACTTTGCCGTCCTGGAAACCCCAGGCCGGATTGTAGAGGTTGTCGCCCGTAAGGCGGAAAGCCTCTTCGACCGAAGAGAGGCGTGTGCCCCGTACCGACGGTGGGACGATAAGGAGGAAAGCCAGCGTATGGCCCTCGCCGAAATGCCTGGCGGCACGGAATCCCGCCGTCAGGGCATTCGTGAAGACGCCTTCGACGTGCATGTCGCGCCCCGTGCGGGCCTCGACGGCGGCAGCGACATCCCAGCCGTGGCCCGCAGGCCGCGCAAAGGCAAGTTTCGCCCCGGCCAGGTAGTTGCGGTCGGTGAAACTGACGGAGGCATGGCAGGAGGGTTCGGCCAGCGCCCCGGGGAACCGGAAGGTACGCACGCCGCCGGCACCGCCGATGGCCTCGGGCAATGCCGCGATCCCGGCACGGCGCTCTTCCCGAGCCCCGAGCAGCCGCAGCGAACCGAAATAGCGGGACGAAATCCCCAACCCGGAAAAGGAGGCCGCCTCCGAGGAGTAATGCTGCCCGCGGCGGCCGAGCGCGATGTAGGGCAGATTGAAGGCCGAAATGCTGCCGTAGAGGTCGGGCATGGTCTGGATTGCCCGGTAGAAAAGCGAGGAGTCGGTAAGCACGATGGGCGTACGCTGCTCATAACCCGTGCCATAGGGATAGTATTCGTCGTCGGGGAGCTGGGCCGCAGCTCCGCACACGACGAACAGGAAAACCACGGTAAGAGCGTATTTGCGGAGCATGCACAGGGACTTTTCAGAATACAAATATAACTATTTTAAACATGTTTTAAATAGCAACAATAAAAACCGCTGAATTTCGTCCTTTATGGCAGTTGTGCCGGCAGAAAATATTTTTTGATTTTTCAGAATCAAATAATAATATGATATACAAACTATTACGCGCACATAAGCACGGGGGGGGGCTAACACCGTCCGCAAATTTGGAAAATCGGAAAACAAACCTCATATTTGTGAACTCTCAACAATCTCAAAGCGTCCTGACATGCAAAAAGCCCTCGCTCTCCTGCTGTCGGCAGCCATGCTGCTGTGTCTGCATCCGGCTGCCGCGCAACAACCCAACACCCTGACCGGGACGGTCACCGATTCGGCTTCCGGCAAAGCCGTCGGCTATGCCACCGTCTCGCTCCAGCGCGACTCGGTCACGGTCGTGAACGCCGTAGCCGCCAATTCGGACGGCCGCTTCTCGCTCAAAGCCCCCGAAACGGGCGACTACCAGCTCTGCATCACGATGGTAGGCTACACGCCCTACAAACAGGCCGTGGAAGTGCCCGCATCGGGCAAGGCGCTCGGCAAGATCGCCATCACGCAGGGTGTCGAGGTCGGCGACGTGGTGATCGAAGTCCAGAAACCGCTCGTAATGGCCGACGCCGAGAAGACCACCTACTCGGTCGAGGACGACCCGCAGGCTTCGACGAGCACGCTCGACGAGATCATCCGCAAGGTTCCGCAGCTCTCGCTCGACGGCGACGGCAACGTCCTGCTCAACGGACAGAGCAATTACAAGATATTGCTCAACGGGCGCAATTCGGCAACGATGAGCAACAATTTCAAGGATGTGATCCAGAGCATGCCCGCCTCGCAGATCAGCCGCATAGAGGTCATCACCAACCCCTCGACCAAGTACGAAGCCGAAGGCGTGGGCGGCATCATCAACCTCATCACCCAACGCAAGAAGCAGTTCCACGGATACAACGGCAGCGTCGGCGCGAGCGTCACGGTGTTGGAGAACCCGGCCTACAACGGCAACGCCAGCCTCTCGATCCAGGCCGGGAAGTTCGCGGCGAGCATCATGGGCTATGCAGGCTACTACGACGGGGGCCGTACCCCCTCGGAATCGGAGTCGTGGCAGGAAAATTACGACTCGGAGAACCGCTACAACCGCAGTTACTCCGAAAACAAGGGCAGTTCGCGTTACGGCAACGTCGGACTGGACATGAGCTACCAGCCCGACACGCTCAACCTGATCACGCTCAACGGATGGCTGTGGCTCGGCCGCAGCCGCTACAAATCGCTAGGTACGAACGCGATCCTCGACCCCGAAATGAACCCGCTGCTGGAATACGGCAGCCGCAGCATCCAGAAATGGAACTACATGGGCGGCAGCGTCTCGCTCAATTACGAACACACCTTCGGCAAGGAGGGGCATACGCTGACCATATCGGATGAAGTCGAGATCGACCCGGACAAAGGCCATACAGACCGGATATACAACGACGGATACAATTACAGGGCGTTGCAGGATGCGGACAACCGCATGACGGGCAACACCGTGCAGGTCGACTACGCCAACCCGCTGTCGGAGCACCACAAGATCGAGGCGGGGCTGAAACACATCTATCGCAACAGCACCTCCGACACCGACAACAAGCAGAGCGACGAATACGGCACATTCCCGATTGAAAAAATAAAATTCACGGGCATGGATTACCGCCAGCACGTGCTGGGTATCTACGCCGGATACGGATTCACCTACACCAAATGGTCGGGACGCCTCGGTGCGCGCATGGAACGGACATGGAACGACGCCCAGGTGGAGGAGACCGCCAAAGGCACCTACTCGTTTTCGAACCGCCAGTTCAACGTGGTGCCCTACCTGAGCCTGACATTCATCCCCAAGGTGAGCCACAACATTTCGCTCTCCTACACGCAGCGGCTCCAGCGCCCGGGCATCTACATGCTTTCGCCGGCCGAGGACGACACCGACCCCACGCGGCTGTCGTACGGCAACCCGGGACTGGAAGCGGCCGTATACCACACGATCAACCTCCAGTACGGCCACTATGCCGCAAAATGGAGCATGACCTTCGCACTCAACACCTTCCTGTCGAACAACAACATGTCGTCATACTCCTTCTCGGACGGGGACGGCATCACCAACACCACCTACAGCAACGACGTCCGTTCGCGCAGCTACGGATTCAACGGTTCGTTCTCGTACCGCCCGTCGGAGAAGGTCAACCTCTCGCTGAGCTACAACGGCAGGTATTCGCAGAACGATTTCGACGCCATGGACATCCACACCGACCAGTTCACGTTCAGCCAGAACCTCAACCTCGACTTCGCGCTCTGGAAGGAGGCGCGGCTTATGCTGGGCGAGAACTATTCGACGGGGTATGCGTGGCTCGGCGGCAAATCGGAAAGCTACTACTACTATTACATGGGCATTAAACAGCAGTTCCTCAAGAAGAAGCTCGACCTGAGCATCATGTGCAACAACCCCTTCGAGAAATACCGCAGGAACAGGAGCACCTCGGACACGCCGACCTTCGGCGGCTGGAGCGAATACAGGTATGCGTGCCGCAGCCTCTATTTCCGCGTCAGCTACCGCTTCGGCAAACAGAACGTCGGGGTGAAACGCACTGCCAAGTCGATCCGCAACGACGACATGAGCAGCGGCGCACAGGGCGGTGGCGGCGGAAGCACCGGCGGCGCACAGGGCGGAGGAGGGATGTAATCCCCCGCCGGCGATCCTGCCGATACGCCGGGCGCCGGCATCACCGCGTGGGCCATCATCGCAGGAGTCATCGCGGAAATCATTCCAGGAATCATCGCGGCATTTACGCGGCATTTACGCGGCCGTCTTTCCCCTGCTGCAAGGGACGACACGCATACGGCTTCCGGGCGCGGCATCCATATCGACGAAAAGGGACTGCCGCACAAGCAGCCGGAAACCTGCCGGAGTTTGTTCCGGCGGGGGTGAAATCGTAAAATCGGACTTGCCGGACAGCCCCTCTGTTATTTGCAGCCTGCCGTGCAGCGCCCTGCCGGGAACACCCGGAGCGTCCATCGGTTGCCTGATCCATGCGGACGGGGGCCCGGATCATAGACCGCACGGATTTCATAGCCCGGCAAAAAATAAAATGAATAAAATGAACAATTAAAACACACGTTTTTTCATTAATCCTTTAAATTTACCGCCATGAAAAAACTTTTTTAATGTTCACATTCTTTTCTATAATAGGATGAAAAACAATATAAAACACTGGAAGAGGGGCGGTTCTTCACAATCCTTTCATTCCAATCATATCCATTTAAATTTACCGCCATGCCCAGAACTTGGGAACCGTTGCGATTTCGAGCCTCTCGTCGGGCGAATGCACGCCGCGCAACGTCGGGCCGAAGGAAACCATCTCCAGTTCGGGGTATTTCTCGAGGAACAGGCCGCACTCCAATCCGGCATGGATCGCACGCACCTTGGGCTCCGTACCGAACAGGCGTTCGTAGGCTCCGACGGTCTTTTCGAGTAGTACGGACTGCGGGTTGGGCGCCCAGCCCGGATAACCGTCGGAATGGGCGACGTCGGCACCGGCCAGGGCGAATACCGATTCGACCATCTGCATGACATAGGTCTTGGCGCTCTCGACCGACGACCGCTGCGACGAGGTGACGACGATGCGGTCGTCCCCCTCGAATTTCACCGAAGCGAGGTTGGTCGATGTCTCGACAAGTCCCGGCATGGCCAGCGACATCTCGATCACGCCGTTGGGAACGCCCACCAGCGAGTAGACCAACCCGAACTGCGTCCGGGCATCGAGCACCTGGTCGACCTCGGGCATCTCGTTGAGCGTAATCTTGAAATTGGGCTCGCGGAAGCGGAATTCGGCTTTCAGGTCGGCGGCAAAAAGGTCGTAGCGTTTGACGAACTCGGACTTGAACCGTGTCGGGACGCCGAAGATGGCGTACGCCTCGCGCGGGATCGCATTGCGCAGGTTGCCGCCGTTGAAATAGCTCAGCTTCAGTTCGAACGACTGCATGCCGTCCCACAAGAGGCGTGCGACGGTCTTGTTGGAATTGACGCGTCCCTTGTCGATGTCGTCGCCCGAGTGCCCGCCCTGCAGGTCGGAAACGTCGACGCGGAAGAAGGAGTAGTTCTTCGGCGCCTCTTCCATCGTATACCGGAACGTGGCGATGGTGTCGATGCCGCCGGCACAGCCGATGAAGATCTCGCCCTCGTCCTCCGAGTCGAGGTTGATGAGGTATTTGCCCGTGAGCATCTCCTCGCCCAGTTCGAAAGCCCCCGTAAGGCCGGTCTCCTCGTCGACCGTAAAGAGCGCCTCGACGGGCCCGTGCTGCACCGCGGGGTCGATCATGACGGCCAGTGCGGCGGCCATGCCGATGCCGCAGTCGGCACCGAGCGTCGTACCTTCGGCCCTGACCCACCCGCCGTCGATGTGCGTGCGGATCGGGTCGTTGTCGAAATCGAACTCCACGTCGGAGTTCTTCTCGCAGACCATGTCCATGTGGGACTGGAGGATAACCGCCGGGCGATCCTCGAAGCCCGGCGTGGCGGGTTTGCGCATCACCACGTTGCCGATGGCATCCTTCTTATATTCGAGGTTGTGCTTCCGGGCGAAATCGACCAGAAATTCGATGATCCTGCCCTCCTTCTTCGAGGGGCGCGGAACCCGTGTGATGGCGTCGAACTGCTCCCACACGATCCGGGGTTCAAGGTTTACTATTTCAGACATAATCTCCTAATATAATTTACAGGCACATCGCCGGGTTGCCGCCGGCCGTAACGCCGGGCGTACGTCCCTCGATTTCCGCCCATTCCATGACAATATTTACAACGGCAGAAAGACGCTCCGAGGATGGGGTATCTACAAGAATTCTTCCGGCCGAAGATTTTCAAATACAAATATACGAAAAACAGCGTAATTCACGGTATCCCGCGTCCGGTTTTTTGCATTTCCGGCTGGCTGCGACGGCCGAAAATTTGCTTTTGCCCCCCGCTTCCACTATCTTTACGGGAAAATACGGAACTCTATGACGGATTTCAGGATAGGACACGGATACGACGTACACGCGCTGGCCGACGGGCTGCCCCTGGTGCTGGGCGGGATCGAAATTCCGCACACGAAAGGATTCGTGGCGCATTCGGACGGCGACGTGGCGATACACGCCGTATGCGACGCACTGCTGGGCGCCGCAGCGCTGGGCGACATCGGGATACACTTCCCCGACACGTCGGACGACTTCAGGGGCATCGACTCGAAAATACTGCTCCGAAGGGTTGCGGCGCTGCTGCGTGAAAAAGGGTATGAGATCGGGAATGTCGATTGTACGATCCGGATGCAACGGCCCAAATTGCGGCCGCATATCGACGCCATGCGCACCGCGATGGCCGGTGCAATGGGCGTAGGCGATGACCAGGTATCGGTCAAAGCTACGACCACAGAGCATCTCGGTTTCGAGGGGCGCGAAGAGGGAGTTTCCGTCTCCGCCGTGGCACTGATATACAAAATGCAGGCCAAACCGGGCGAGGAAACCGTCGGATAAGAGGTTCGCGGGCTGCCCGACATCAGTGAAAGCAGCCGCTCAGTCCAGCCGCCGGAACTTGGGATCACCGATCCGTTTGTCCCAGAGCCACCCGACATAGCGCATGACGAGGTCGGGAGCCGTCAGCGTCAGCACTGTCTCGCCGGTTGCGGTCGAAACCTCGAAGCCGGCATGATAGGGCGTATCGCCGTCGGCAAAACCGAAGGAGATGCGCCAGCCCCACGCCAAGCGCTCGGCCCGGTAATCGGACAGGGACGGCGAGTCGAAATTGAGCACGTAAAGATACTGCGTGATGCCGCGCTCGGTCGGCAGGTGCACCCCGACGTGGTCGATGAACATGCCGAAAAAGTAATAATCGGTATAGATGCTACGGATCATGCCGCCCGGTACCTCCTGCATACTGTTCGGGAAAAACATGTAGTCGCGCGACTGTACCAGCGAGTCGATCTTCTGCGCATAGAGCTTCGCCCGGTAAGCACGGCGTTCGGGCCGTGTCATGCTGCGCATGGACTCCTCGTAGACGGTCGTATGCTCGACGACCTGCACAGGGGGCTGCTGGACAGGAACCACAGTCGTCTGGGGCACGCTGTCGACGGCGGAAGTGCCCAGCGTGAACTGCGGGACGGTCTGCGCGGACTGCGCCACAGCACCCGAGACCCCGAAAACAAGGGCGCAAAGGCACAAAATCCGGACTACCACCCGCCGCGCAGGAGCAAAAGCCCCCGCCGGGGCGGGGGCTCGCAATCCGGGAAGGATTATCGTTGCAGCGGCATCCCGCCGCGACGGGAAGGACGGGAAGGGGGCGCCGCATCCCGTCCGGCGATACATCCCGGAACTCATGGTCAATAGAGCTGTGAAATGGTGCCCGAATACTCCACGGGGTTATACCATGGGTTGGTGATGGTCAGGTTGGCACCGCCCGTACGGGAAAAAATCTCGAAGGTGAAGGTATAGGTCGACGCCGAGAAAAGCGAGGTGGAGAAGGTTACCATCCAGCCTTCGTGGGTCTGCTCGGTGGTATAGCCCTGCACGTTGGGCACGGTGTAGTTGATGATGGTCGTGTAATAAGGCGGCACATAGCCCTTGACATAAGGCAGGCAGATGTCTACCGTGCCGTCCCAGACACCCACGTTGAAGGCCGGGTTGATGATCTGGCGCATGGGGCCGGCCGGCTGCCGCTATGACGTCGAGATTGTGCTCGATGACGATCACCGTATTGCCCCGATCGACAAGTTTGGCCAATACGTCGAGCAACTGGCGGATATCCTCGAAATGGAGTCCCGTCGTGGGTTCGTCCAAAATATAAAGCGTGCGACCCGTATCGCGCTTGGAGAGTTCGCTCGAAAGTTTGATCCGCTGGCTCTCGCCGCCCGACAGAGTCGTACAGGGCTGGCCGAGCGTCAGATAACCCAGTCCCACGTCCTGAATAGCCTTGAGTTTCTGATGGATCGAGGGAATGTTGGCAAAAAACTCGACCGCCATATTGACCGTCATGTTCAGCACGTCGTCGATGTTCTTCCCTTTGTATTTGACTTCGAGCGTCTCCCGATTATAACGGTGGCCTCCGCAGGCCTTGCAGGTGACATAGACATCGGGCAGGAAATTCATCTCGATAGTCTGCACTCCGGCACCCCGGCACTCCTCGCAGCGGCCGCCCTTCACGTTGAAGGAGAAGCGCCCCGCCTTGAACCCTCGGATCTGGGCGTCGGGCGTCGATTCGAACAGCTTGCGGATGTCGGAAAAGAACGTTCGAATAGGTCGCCGGATTGCTCCGCGGCGAGCGACCGATAGGAGCCTGATCGACCACCACGAGCTTGTCGATGTGTTCCGTACCCTCCACCGAATCGTAATCGAGAGGCTGGTCGTAGGAGCGGTACAGCAGTTTGCTCAGGATCGGACGCAGGGTTTCATTGACCAGCGTGGATTTGCCCGAACCGCTGACGCCCGTCACGCAGATGAGCTTGCCGAGCGGGAACTCGACATCGACATTCTTCAGGTTATTGCCCCGTGCTCCTCTTATAATAAGACTCTTGCCGTTGCCGGGACGCAGTTTTTCGGGAATTTCGATCCGGCGACGACCGGTGAGGTAATCCGCCGTAATGGAATTCGCATGCAGGATATCGTCGAACGAACCGGCCGCGACGATCCGGCCGCCCTTGCGTCCGGCCAGCGGTCCCACATCGACGATATAGTCCGCCGCCCGCATCATATCCTCGTCGTGCTCGACCACGATGACCGAATTGCCCGCATCGCGCAGCTCCTTGAGGCTGCGGATCAACCGCTCGGTTGTCGCGCTGGTGCAGGCCGATCGAGGGCTCGTCGAGGATATAAAGCACGTTGACCAGCTTCGAGCCGATCTGCGTGGCGAGGCGAATACGCTGGCTCTCGCCGCCCGAGAGCGAACGCGAGGAACGGGCCAGGGAGAGATAGCCCAACCCTACGTCGATCAGGAAGCGCAGGCGCTCGCGGATCTCCTTGACGATCTCCTGTGCGATCTTCCACTCCTTGGGCGAGAAATATTTTTCGATGTCGGCGATCCACTCCGAAAAACGGGCGATCGACATGGCGGACACTTCGGCGATGCTCTTGCCCCCCGATGCGGAACTGGAGCGCCTCCTTCTTGCAAGCGCGTACCGCCGCAGACGCTGCATTTGCGGTAGACGAGGAACTGCTCGCGCCACTTCTGGCTCCGCGCGGAGTCCTCGTCTTCGGTACGGCCTATATATTCGGCCACGCCCTCCCACGAGACGAGGTGGTTGCCGCCCGTCGAGCTGAACTCCGAAAGGTTGATGGTCAACGGCTCGGAATCCCCGTACAACACCGCATTCATACCCTCCTCGGAAGTGACCCGACGGGATCGTCGAGCGTGAAATCGTAACGCCGCCCCAGCATTTCGAGAATGGCGAAAAGCATGTTGTTGCGATACTTGCCGAGCGGCTCCACGCCGCCATCACGCAGGGACAACGCCGGATCGGGCAGAATCTTCTCCCGGTCGAAGACCGCCTCTTCCCCCAGCCCGTTGCAATGCGGGCAGGCTCCCTGGGGCGAGTTGAAGGAGAAAGTGTGCGGCGCGGATCTTCGAACGCGATGCCCGTCGTAGGACACATCAGGTGGCGGGAGTAGAAGCGCATCTTCGGTACCGTTTCGTAGTAGACGGCCATCGTACCTTGCCCTGCCGCAGAGACTCGCTGAGCGAGGTCATCACCCGGTCGCGGGCCTCCTCGCCGACGACCAGGCGGTCGACCACCAGGTCGATCGTATGTATCTTGTAGCGGTCGAGACGCATGCCGGCCGAAATCTCGCGGATCTCGCCGTCGATGCGCGCATAGATATACCCCTTTTTGGCCAGCGACTCGAACAGTTCGCGGTAATGCCCCTTGCGGCCTTTGACGATGGGAGCCATCAGGGCGATCTTGCGCCCCGTGAAGCCCGTCATGATGAGCCCGGCGATCTGCTCGTCGGTATAATGCACCATCTCCTCGCCCGTGACGGGCGAATAGGCCCGCGACGCGCGCGCATAGAGCAGGCGCAGGAAATCGCTGATCTCGGTTACGGTACCGACCGTCGAACGGGGATTCTTGTTGGTGGTCTTCTGCTCGATGGCCACCACAGGGCTGAGGCCCGTGATCTTATCGACGTCGGGCCGTTCCATCGTTCCGACGAACTGCCGGGCATAGGTCGAAAGCGTCTCCATATAGCGGCGTTGTCCCTCGGCGTAGCGCATACCGGGGGCAATACCAAATTTTTCGGGAATCAGAATTTCAGCTCGAAGCCGTCGGCATCCATCCACGCCGGGAACTCCTCGCGGAAGGCCGCCTGCGCATCGGAGTCGAATTCGGCGACGAGGGTCTGCTCCCGCTCACCGGCATCGGCCAGCGTGGCGCCACGGAAGTCGACGAGCGCCGAATCGCCCGCATAGAAAGCATCGGGGTCTGTGCCCACGCGGTTTACGCCCGCCAGGTAGCACTGGTTCTCGATGGCCCGCGCCCGCAGCAGCGTACGCCACACCTCGCGGCGGTCGTCCGCCCACGAGGCGCTGCACAGGATGGCATCGTAGTCGCCCCGGTTGCGGCTCCACACCGGGAAGCGCAGATCGTAGCAGATCAGCAGCAGGAACCGGAACCCCATATATTCCACCACCACGCGACGGTCGCCCGGAGTATAGTCGCGCGCTTCGCCGCCGGGACGAAACAGGTGCCGCTTGTCGTACCAGGCAACCCCGCCCGAAGGCTTCACGAAAAACATCCGGTTGCGGAACTCCCCGTTTTCGGCGATGACGACGCTGCCCACGACAGCTTTGCCGTATTGTGCCGCCCAGCGCCGCATGGTCGAAGCGACAAGCCCGTCGGCAGGCTCGGCGACACGGGCGGGGCGCAGTTTGAACCCCGTGGCGAACATTTCGGGCAGCACGGCAATATCAGCATCGGCCGCCGCAACGATAGGCTCCAGACGTTCCAGGTTCCGGGCGGTATGTTCCCATTCCATGTCGACCTGGCAGACAGCAACACGTATTTTCATAGAAAAACTCCGTTTTGTAAACAAATATATAAAATTTTCTTACAGATCGCACCTGCGGGAATAAAAAACATGGAGGTTTGTAAGGCAGGGCGGCAACAGAGGGAACCGGGCATACAAAACGGACACGCAGGGCGGCACCCTTGCGGCAGTGCGTACGGTTCGGCGATGAAAAGCAATGCGGGGAAACAGGGCGCGGGCAGCCGGTCGCAACCGGCCAAGGCGCACGGCCCTGCGACGGTCTGTCCAGACGAGCTGCCCGAACGACCAGACGCAGCCGGAAAAAAGCAGCCGGCAAGACAAACAGCCTTACACTGACGACCGGGCGCGGATTGTCAATAGGAGAATAGCGGACAGGCAAAACGACCGGACGAAGACAGGCACGGGCGGCCGACGCCAACCCGTACGCCTCAACGCGCCTCCAACCGCCACACCGTGACCGAGGAGGCATTGTCGCGCTGGTGCAGCAGCGAAATCCGGCAGGGCACGAAATCCGAAGCCCGGCAGTTCCAGACGTCGACGAACTGCTGGGGATTGCGTTCGGCAAGCGGGAACCAGGTGCTTTGCACCTGCACCATGATGCGGTGTCCGGCGCGGAAGGTATGGGCGATGTCCGTCATCCGGAAAGGCACCCGCGCCGGAACACCGGGCGTAAACGCCTCGGGACGCGAGAAACTGCGGCGATAGCGGCCGCGCATGATGTCGCCCCGCACGAGCATCCGGTAGCCCGGCAGCGGATCGTCCTCGGGGAAAAGGTCGATCAGCTTGACCACGAAATCGGCATCGGTCGTCGAAAGCGTCACTTCCAGGTCGGCATCGACCGGGCCGACTAGGGTCATATCCTCTTCGAGGGGCTCCGAAACGAACGTCAGCACGTCGGGACGACCGAACAGGAAACGCTGGTCGGCGACCATATACTCTTTGGGGCGGCGCAGGCCGGAAACCTCGCAGTACGGCACGGGGTCAGAAGGATCGGATACATAGGTACTTGCGGATGTTTTGGCCGTCGGGCGCCGGGTATCGAGGATGCCGCCGTCGGCGAGGTACAACGTCAGTTTCCGGGCCTCGCGCGGCAGAAAGCGGCCGAAAGTATGCCAGCGGTTGTCCCCCGAGGAAAAAGACCGCGGCGGCCGGCAACGGAGCCGCTTCGTCCGTATTGCCGTCACGGAGGTAGTGGTCGAAGAACGGCACCTCGAAATGCTCCATGTAATATTCCCACGAGGCATCGCTGCCGAAATCGAACGCCCCGAGCGTCCGGCCGCCGTTACGCCACGCCCCATGCGCCCACGGGCCCACGACCAGATGGCACGGCGTCGAAGGGCTCTGCCTGTTCAGGGCCCGGTAGAGGGTCCACGCCCCGAAGCAGTCCTCGGCATCGAACGTCCCGCCGACGACGAGCACCGCAGGCTGGACGTTGTAACAGGCACGGCGCAGGTCGCGTTCCTGCCACCACGCGTCGTAATCGGGATGCGCGGACATCTCTTCCCAGAAGGGGTTGGGTTTCAGCAGCCCGGTAAGTTCCGCAAGCGCCGTATGCTCCAGGAAGAACGTCCGCTCGTCGGGCTGGGTCTGCCGGGACATGGAGGGCATTTTCGCGGCCGGAACACGTCCGGGAGGGGTATTCATACCGCTCAGGAAGCGGTAGGAGTCGGTGAGCATCAGCACCCCGTTGTGATGCACGTCGTCGCCCATGAACCAATCGGTGACGGGAGCCTGCGGGGAGACGGCCTTCACGGCGGGATGGCCGCAAAGGCCGCCCATCATGGCGTAGAACCCCGGATAGGAACACCCGGCGAAACCCACCCGACCGTTGTTGTGCGGGATGTGCCTGACCAGCCAGTCGACCGTGTCGTAGCTGTCGGTCGTCTCGTCGGTCTCACCGCTGCCGGCGGGCCGGACATGCTCGAAGTCGCCCTCGCTCATATAGCGCCCCCGGACATCCTGCATGACGATGATATAGCCGCGGTCGACGTAGCTGCGCAGATAGCCTTTCTCAAACCCCTGCGGGAAGCGTCCAGCACCATAGGGCCCGCAGCCGTAAGGCGTACGAAAAATGATGACGGGGGCTTCGCCGGGCGCCTTGGGCGTATAGACCGCCGTGTAGAGGGCTACGCTGTCGCGCATGGCGATGCGGTACTCGGCCTTGTCGTACAGTTCGGCGACGGGCTGCCCGGCAAAGGCCGCAACAGCGGCGAGCAGGCCGGCCCACAGGAGCGCGAAAAATCCACGGATTTTCATGGCAGGAAGGTTGGGTTCGTTTGCGAAAGTTAGGCTTTTTTCCGCAGATACCCAAAAACCGCCGGACAAAGGGGACAGGAACGGCGAAAATACGCATCCATTTCCCGGTACCGGGAAATACGGCCGGGCTGCCGCTGTTCCAGTTATCAGACGCCAGGCGGGTTGTCCGTACTGCGGAGCGGCCCGTAATCCGGGCGGAAAGCATACGGATTCCGGGATTGCGACCGCCCGCCATATGCGACGGGAACTTCCGGCAAAAGTTGCAATCCCGCAAAAATAAACGTACTTTTGCAGGCGGTCAATTCCGCAAAAACGATATGCTCAGAGCAGGACGCACCCAGAAACTCACCGTAAGCCGTGTTTCGGAATACGGATTATACCTCACCGACGAGGAGCAGAACGAGGTTCTGCTGCCCAACCGTTATATCTCCCTCGCCGACAAACCCGGCGACGAAAAGGAGGTTTTCGTCTACCACGATTCGGAAGACCGCCTCGTGGCGACTACCGAAACGCCGCTGCTCCGCGCCGGGGAGGCGGGTTACCTGCGCGTAGTGGACAAGAACCTGCACGGCGCATTCCTCGACTGGGGACTCGCGGGCAAAGACCTGTTCCTGCCCAACCGCAACCAGCAGGGCGGCATCCTCGCGGGACGGAGCTACATCGTCTACCTCTACGAAGACAGCATCACGGGGCGCTGCGTGGCGACCACCAAGCTCAAGGGCTTCATCAACAACGACCTGGTCACGGTGGAACCGCGCCAGGAGGTAGACCTGCTGGTCGCCTCGGAAAGCCCGATCGGCTACCGCGTGATCGTCAATAACCGCCATTGGGGCATGCTATACCGCAACCAGGTATTCCGCCCCGTAGCCATCGGCGACCGCATGAAGGGCTACGTCCGCAAAATCACCGAGGACAACCGCATCGACGTAAGCCTCCAACAGGAAGGATATGCGCAGGTCAAGGATTCGGCAGAGGTTTTGCTGCAACTGGTGATCGGCAACGGCGGGCACTTGCCGTTGAACGACGACAGTTCCCCGGAGGAGGTGAAACGCCTTACGGAGATGAGCAAAAAGGTCTTTAAACGCTCGCTGGGCGTGCTGATGAAACGCGGCGCAGTCGAAGTGGGCGAAGACGGGATAAAAGTCAAATGGCAATAATGGGTAAAATGAACACGGCGGAACGGGTTTCGCGCGAGATGTCCGACAATTTCGTCTTCCAGCGGTCGCTGCTGGCTTACCATGCCGCGGCGCAGCGCATCGGCGGCGACGTATTGGAGATCGGCACGGGGGCGGGTTACGGTATCGAGGTAGTGGCACCCCATGCACGGAGTTTCATCACGGTGGACAAATTCGCCCCGGCAGCGGAGCTTATGCGGCATCCGCATGTCGAATTCCACCAGGCCGTAGTGCCGCCGCTGGCATTCGCAGCCAACAGTTTCGATTTCGTGATCTCGTTCCAGGTGATCGAGCATGTGAAGCAGGACATCGAGTTGGTGCGCGAAGTGAAACGGGTACTGAAACCGGGCGGCAAGTTCATCGTGACGACCCCGAACGCACCGATGTCGCTCACCCGCAACCCATGGCACGTACGGGAATATACGGCGGAACAATTGCAAAACCTGCTGGGGCATGAATTCCGGTCGGTCGAAACCCTCGGGGTCGCAGGCAACAGGAAAGTCATGGCCTACTACGAACAGAACCGCCGCAGTGTGGCACGCATCACGCGCTTCGACATCCTGGATCTCCAGCACCGCCTGCCCCGCCGCCTGCTCCAGCTACCCTACGACATCCTGAACCGAATCAACCGCCGGAAGCTGCTGAAGGCAAATACCGACCTCACGTCCTCGATCCGTATGGAGGATTACCGCATCTGCCCGGTGTCGGACGACTGTTTCGACCTGTTTTACGTGGCCGAGAAATAGCCGGCGAGCATCTGAAGCGGATTATCAAAAAAAGACAAGCAGCCTCATGCGGGGCTGCTTGCTCTTTTTAACGGCTCGTTCGAGCGCTCGTCATGTTTAATATTCCTCCTCGTTGAAGAAATTTATATATATTGATTATCAATATATTATGCAATAATCAATGAATTTTGCGCAAACAAACCACACTATTTAAGACAGTCTGAGGCGATGGGACGAGATGATGGACAAACAAATATATATTATATAAAGAGTAGACTCTTATTCTAAAGGTTTATTCATACCAGTGCTAACAGCTTCCCTGATTTTATCAAGAAGTTCCTTTAACTTCGTACGTTCATCTTCATCAAGAGCCCCCAATCACACTCTATCTGATTATCTTGAGTCAATTGTTTCAACATTTCGATATAATTAAACTCCGACAAAACAGTTCCTGTCTCAATTTGAACTTGGATATTTCCGGTTTCGTTTTTGCAAAAATGTAGTTTCATATTATTCTGTAAATTTTTTAAGATTGTATTTTTTTACTCTTTTCTTAATTGAAGGTTTACCTCCATCAGTTATTGAGGCAATCAAATCAAGAACAGGTGTTCCGTTAATCTCCCCCTCTAAAGGAGCAGAACGAATAACAATCTTTCCTTGACTATTTTCACAATAAATTATTTGTTGAGCGTCTCCCATCATTGGAATTGTTGCATTATGAGAGACCAATATGATCTGCTTATTCTTTTTTACTTTTTTTATAGCCGCTACAAGACCGTCATTAATATACTTAGTAGCTAAATTATCTTCTGGTTGATCAATGATAATAGGCGCAATATCTTTATCGTAACCCAAAATCAAATCCAAAAGAACAGAAGTCTTCCAACCTGCACTAAGGCTTTCAAAATCTTTATCGTCTTTTGTCTTTATCTTATAGACTGTTTTATTCATTGAAACAAACTCATTGTATACCCTGTCAATAAAATCGTTGTAGTCTTGTACTTTAGGCTTTTGTTTACTAAAATTTGATTCATACAAGCATTGCGGACGAATATCATCAAAACAATTAATTTTCTTACCAGATTTCAGCATATAGTTAAACGAATTTAAAACGACATCTTTATTCATCTTAAATTGATTGCTAATATATAGGTGATGCCCAGATGATACAATTTCCTTTGTTTCAATTTCGTCATGATAAGCAGCTATAGAATTAAGATGCTTCATGAATTTTCTATTTAAATAGATATATTGTTTCGCACTCTCTAATAAATAGTTGAATTCCTGTGTTTTTGTTTGATCTTCTTGACTTTCTGTCCTTAACTGCGTAGCATAATTATCTGAGGCATCTTTTATTTCTTTATATACCATGGCTTCCATTTCACTATAACGATAAATCTCCTGCAGCATAGCAATAAGTCCGTCTATCGTTACATTCTGCTCTTTTACGAATGGATTTCGACTTAACACCTCTTTAATTTCAAGCAAAGCCGCGATGTGTGCTTCTTTCTTGTCTTTGCTGTATCTGATGATATCACGGTTTTCTTCTTGAGGTACAAACCCTGTAATAATGTTTTGTTTAACGGCATTAAAAACCAATAAACGTCCAATTTGAGATGTAGTATTTAATTTATCCTCAATAGATTTAATATCTTTGACAGTTTGAATTAATTGTGTAATATCATTTTTCAATTTAGCCAAACTCGTATTTACTCTATTAACAACCTCTTTATTATCTGGGAATAAACTGCGGATAATATCAATGTCCTCAATATTATGTCCTTCTTCATCACCTACTACTTTCATGATATAATTTTGTCCAAGATAATGGGGATGTATTCCTGACGGATTAACAACATTTAAATTCTCTACATCAAAACTATTATAATGAGAATCATCAAAATTTGTATGTGACAACTTACGCCAAATTGAATCAACCAATAGAGTTTTTCCACTTGACGATCCTCCAATAACAACATTTAATCCAGAACAAAATTTTACATCTATATCAATTTTTTCATTTGAGTATTTTACACAATCAATTTTTTCAGACCAAGATTCTGGTTTCTGATTACAATATACCAAACGTGATTTCTCTGATAAAGAAAGGCGGAAGCCATCAAATGTTGGTTCAGAAAACATCCAAGTTGGGATAAGCGGTTCTGCATCTTTAGCTTTTGCATCAGGATAACTACTAGGTATATAATTATCTGAACATGTAATAAGATTCACAAATCCACTAATCCCAAGACGTTGAAAATATTTATCCGTTTCTTCACGACCACTATCGCTTCTTGCTGTAAAACCGTCAAATTGATTATAATAAACACTACGTTCCATCATTGTGTCGAACTTCTTCCCTTTGGGGATAGCTTTGTCGAATGTCGCATGCGATTGCCCACCATGAGGGAGCAGAACAAAATCATATGAATCAAACTCATTGATAACTTTGTCTAGAGTAGGAATATTTTTATCTGTCTTTACAACAGTCTTTTGTTCATATAGGCTATCTAGAATTTTATTTATTTCATCTATTTTTTGTTCAGAGATGTTATCTTTAAAAAATATATGGCAATGATAAGCTTCTGTATCTACTGAATAATGAATATGTAGTTCAACACCAAGCAATAAATGTATATCCGTTCCACACTTTGCTATAGCATCAAGATATGCTTTCTTATTTATTGTATTATGATCTGTAAGTGAAATAAGCCCATGTTGTCCTTGTGCTTGTGCTCTTACTTTTTCAAACAGCGTATCTATATCATAATTCTGATTTAGACTATCAGGATTCTCTGATGTATGAATATGTACATCAACATAAACTGGCTCCATATATTTATCTCCTTGGTTTTATTATGGTTGCAAAGATACATTTTTTAGATTAAAATAGGACTAACTACAAACAAATCAAATTGATAACTATTCAAAAACTGATATTACAAAGGTTTGTAACATCATATAATGTAGATTTCATTAATATGCTAACTATAGTATGTTGATGACTTTAGTTAGCACTAGTACTTTTGCATTAAGTTAATAGAGTACAAAACAATAGCAATTTATCAATGAATAAAGAACCAATTCTGCTCACATTTGGCAAGAATGTACAGAAATATCGAATAAGCCAAGGTCTATCTCAAGAAAAACTTGCAGAACTTGCAGGAGTACACCGAACATATATTGGTATGATAGAACGTGCTGAAAAGAATATCACTCTCTGCAACATAGAAAAAATTGCAAAAGCACTGAATATAGAAATACAAAAGCTTTTAGAATAATATGTACAATACAAATTATTACAAAGATGAAAAAATGCTTCAACTCAAGCCATACGCTGAAGCGATACATACATTCAAAACTGGAGATGGAACTATTATTGCCATCTTTCAAGGTAACAGAGGAGATAATCCTGAATTAGACTTTCGTGTTAAATACCTCAATGATGATCCAAATGCAAGACCAGTTCAATTGCCTCACGTTGACTGGGTAGTGGATTTGCTCATAAAAGCACAAAAATACCCTAATGAGGTAAAAGAGTTGCTTGACTACTTTATCAAATTTTACGACAGCTGTAAACCTTTTTCTTCTGTTGAAGAAAGAGCCTCTTATACACCTAAATCCATAGAACAAATAGGAGACAAATATTCTCATGTTCGAATTCCAGGTACATTTTCAATGGACGGTATAGCTATAATTCTTGAATTATTCTGCATTTGCGAAAAACAAACTGTTGGAGCACATCAATTCAAACTACAATTACAAATGACACGTGATTATATGGATGGTAAAATCAATTACAGAAATTTACTTAATCTTGCCATTAACCATCGTGAGTATTAAAATGGCAAATCCTGCCCATATTCTACAAGAGGTTCATTAAGAGTCTGAATCTCTTTGTCCTCAAATAGTTGTGCTTGCTTTTGAAGTTTCTCCAAATACAAAGTACGTTTTGAGATGTCGTTGATTTCCTCACGACGCTCTTTGCTTAGTTCTAGAAACTCCTCATTTTGATCTATGCCCAGAAAACGACGTCCCAATAGATTGGCTGCAATACCAGTCGTACTGCTACCTGTAAATGGGTCTAAAATCCATGCACCGGGAAGAGTTGAGGCCTGAATGATTCGAGAAAGGACACATAGTGGCTTTTGTGTAGGGTGCTTCCCACACGATTTTTCCCATGGCGCAATTGCTGGCAGTCTCCAGACATCACGCATTTGAGTACCACCATTTATTATCTTCATTAATTCATAGTTGAAATAATGAGACACTTTTTGTTCCTTACGTGCCCAAAGAATATATTCTGCCGAGTGAGTAAAATATTTACAGGACAGATTTGGTGGTGGATTTGTTTTCTCCCAAGTAATGCAGTTTAAGATTTTAAATCCTAATTCTGCAAGACATCGTGCCACAGAGAAAATATTATGATATGTACCACTTATCCAAATCGTTCCATTGGATTTCAACTTATTCCGGCAAGCAAAAATCCAAGATTTATCAAACAGGTAATCTTCCTCGTATCCATTGGACTTGTCCCAATCGCCCTTATTGACAGATACCATTTTACCGCTTTGAACACTGATTCCTCCATTGGAAAGATGATAAGGAGGGTCAGCAAAAATCATATCGAACTTAAAATCAAATGAATTCAACAGTTCGATACAATCTCCTTTCAAAAGGGTAAAATCCTTGTTCTCTGACTTATAATAGGATGTTGGCATTTAGATAAGAACTTTTGGAATTATTCCATTTTCAAGATCCGCAATATTATAAAGGTGTTCCAACACATCAAAGGTTTCTTTCAAATTATTCTTTGCACTGCGCCAGCCACAACCATCGGTGAACCAAACAAATTTGAAATATCCCAGTTCTTTGGTTTCCATGGTGATAGTTTTATAACTACGTGCCGTTTCATTTAACTTGGAACCACTGCTTGTATAAAAGTTTGTTTCTATACCATAAACAGTGTTCTTTCCTCTTACAACAAAATCAAATCTTTTTTCCGCACCACCATTATTGGAAATAGAAGACAAATCTATTCCCCATTTAGCCTCAATCTCATGGATATACATTTCTTTGAAATAGGTTTCTCCTTTTACAAGTCCTGCTTTACAAAGAAAACCCTCTACAAGATTTTCCATTAAATGGCCACCACGGTTCTTACGTCCGTTCGAGTCAAGACCAGTTTCTATACCTGTCACGTAATCCACAAGATTGTTGACAATATGATTCTCCATCAAATCAAAAAGACCAGTCTTCCGCATGAATTTCACGTAATCTTCATTTGTGCAATTTGGCTTGTCAAAATGAAAGTCAATCTGTCCTTCTTCATCCATAGCCATAATATCAAGCTCACGCTTAGCTAAAAGAATAGGGATACAGTTTAATGTTTCTGGATATTGTACCAAAATATTCCTGAATTCATCCTCGATATTCTTGGAGCCAATAAGCGCATTTAAGATATTGAGTGGAATTTTAATAGCTTCCACATTATTAAATACCTTATCAAAATCAACATAATATTTATAATCGGCAATAGACGGTCTGAAACCAGCAAGCCAAGCATCAAAGTCTCTCATATCAGTAAGCATTAGCAACATTTGAAATCATTATTTCAGAAATAGCACCACGTCCATTTCCCTTTGAATTTATCATCCTTGCAGCAGATACACGTTTAATAGAGAACATCTTATAAAGATGATCAAAAAAATCGTCTTCATTGTCTACATTCAATGGGTCTGAATTACTTGCCACGAATAAAGATTTTTGCTTTGCAATTAGAGCGCAAAAATCGCGCAACCGTATCTGCTCGGCATCATCAAAACCTTCTTTTGCGTAAGATGTAAATGCAGAAGTATCTGTCAGAGGACGATACGGAGGGTCAAAATAAAACAAAACATTATCATGGGCATATTTGCCAGTTTGTGCAAAATCACCACAAAGAATTTCAACTCGCTGAAGGACGGCAGAATCTGCCCTTAATGTCTCCTCATCACAAATTTTAGGATTTGCATATCTTCCATGTGGAACATTGAACTTACCTTTAGAGTTTACACGATACAATCCATTGAAACAAGTACGATTCAAAAAAATAAATAGTGCAGCGGTTTCAACCTCTGAGGTATCTCTTTCGTTAAAACGCTCACGTTGAACAAGAAAATACTCTTTTCTATCAACTTCATTAAGTGGAAGATATTCATTTTGAAGTCGGTTCAATTCAAAAATTAAATTTTCGACATCATGTTTTATTACTCGATATGTACAGATCAGCTCTGCATTGATATCATTTATAATAGCCCTTGTTATGTTTGGGTATTCTTGTAAAATCCAAAACAATACTGCTCCTCCCCCAACAAATGGTTCGATATACGTCATCTCATCCCTACGTGATAAATCACGAGGTAGAATTTTTTTTATATCATCAAGAAGTTGAGTTTTCCCTCCAACCCACTTGATAAATGGTCTTGCCGGATATATGTCTAATCTTTTCATTTAATTCTAAATTTACTACTAAGAAAATTCTCGCAGTATTGTGCAAAAATAGTAATAACGCTTCACTTCCCCAACAAAATGAGAAAAGAAAACCAGAATACTCTTAAGCATTTACCTCCGATTATCTTCTATAATTTTTCCTCTTGCAAGTATTTACGACCTTAAAAGCATGAAGTAAGCACCTCCTCCTATAGGCTTCTTCCTCCTCATCCGGTCTTCGCCCATCCCAAGGCAGGTCGGATGTAGAACCTCCGCCACCGGAGCTAATCGGTACAGGCTGGCTACCGATAAGTGCGTCAGCAATTGCAAAAATCATATTGCGAATTGACGGTACTGCCAATTGGCTGAGCAAAGTATTCAATTCGGATTCCAGTTCTTGGTTGATCTCTAAAAGGGACAGATTCTCTCTTTTCAGTCGGTAAAACTCGCCGTAATCCGCCAGAACATTGCGTTGGGCAGCTTCGACCTGCCGTACTGCATCAATCTTGTATAGTGATTCTATCTTGCGGACAATTTCGGTAAAATGCTTGGCAATGTATCGGTTCTGTCGTTCGACCCACTTGTCCGTACCAAACAATGGAACTTTTTCAGTAATTCTCGGTGGCATAAAATCGACCTTGTGGTTTCTGAAGGGCTGGACAACTGAACGAGCCTTTGTTACATCCCTTGTCAGTCGTTCCAGTTCCTGCTCCTTTTCTTGAAGCTTACCTGCCTTGTCTTCAAGCTTGGACTGGTATTCGGAAATCTGTTTTTGTATCCTGGTCTTTTGAATTTCATATTCCTGAAGAGCGATTTTTCCGGAAGCCAGAGATTTCTCAATTTCTTCAAGTTGGGATTGAGACCTGAATATCTGTGATTCCAATCTCCGTGTCATAGTCTGCAACCCCTTGACTGCTTTCTCCGCCTGTTTAGCATCTTTGGACAGTTTCCGGATATAATCGCGTTTACTAAGATGACTGACGTTCCGGCCTTCAATACTGTCACCACGTTCCAGCCCGTACCTGCTCCCAACCTCTTCATATAGTGAGGTGTGCATTTCCCGAAGAATATGGCCATACCCATAACAGCTCTTGCCAAACTTAGCCGACCACATGACGCATTCACGTCCGCTTTTGGCTCGTTGTCCGACAGGAACAATCAAGGCATGGATATGCGGGCTGCTCTCATCAAGATGAACCTGGAAGCCGATGATGTTTTCCTGTCCGTACCGTTTGGCGCACCAGTCATAGACATCTTTTGCCCATTGTTCGATTTCCGGACATCGCTGGAGATGGCTGTTGTCTGCATCCTTATCCAGATTTACGGTTTGAGTCCCAAATGCCATTTCAAGTGTACGGTCATGATTGCCTCCGAAGATAAATTTCGCACAACAGTTTGGTTGAATTTTGCTGTCCGGCTTGAAAGGCTTCCAGCCCAACTCAGTCAACCGTTCCTGCAAACGGACTTCAAGCGATTTCTTTTGATAGCCCAACGGATGAACTTTCCCATCGGGCCCAATCTCGAAATTCAGTTTCATTCGGGTCTTGTCATAGTGATTGGTCGGATCTAGATTCTTTCTGTCAATCTTGTCGTTATTCCAACGCCTTTCGTTTTCATTCGCCTCTGCTGTGCCGAATGACTTCCCGGCTTCAACATGCATGGCCTGTTTAATATCTGTGTTCATATAGGGTATACTTTTGATAAATGATTAATATTTGAGCTTGCTCTTGTGCCAGTCCGCCCTGCGGGACAATAACCGGATTTTATTGCCGCCAGGCAAAAAGTCCTTATTATGTTAAGGACTTTCTATAAATCCACGGAACAAGTTCCCTTACTATTCAATAAGTTCCAGATCCAGTTCATCAATGAGCAACTGCAATGCGGGATTACGTTGTATCATCTGGTGGAGTATCTGTCTCTTTGATGGTGAATACAGAAAGAAGTCTGCAATGTCCAATCCTTGGCTGCGTTGCTCTTCATCGGATGTACATTCCAAGACATTGGACACAACAACCCGTTTGCATATTCCAGACAACAAAGCAGACTTTTCTTTCCATTGTTCAGTTGCTCCTAGATCAGGGATGAGAGTAACCTCTCTACCTTTGAGGACCTGCATAACTTCACTGTTGAAACAACCATTCTTTCCACCTGTTGCCAGCCATATATAGTCGGGGATAAAATGGCTCATTACAACAGCGGTCTTTTCACTTTCCACCAGCATTACCGGAGAGGATGCATTTTTCAGAATATGTTCTCCAAACAGACATTGCTTCAAATGGAAATCCAGCAACTTCAACTCGGAATGCGCCCAACTGACAAAAGCCTTAGGCTCTTTAACCCGATGACCTGTCTCAGCATTATAGCACATTACCTTGCCGGTTCTTACCTGCCCATTTATATCTGTCTGCCAGAAAACCGTTGCGCCTCCCCATTTTGAAGATGTCCCTATGCGATACATTTCAAACAATCTGCTTGCCTCATTTTCACCAAATACATGACAGAAATACTGATATAAGGGATTGATTGAATAATGTGACAGACTCCTTAACACATAAGATGAAGGAATATACGAAGGAACAATACAAGACAGAGTTTTATCTGCCTTCTTATAAGGAACAGAAAGAAGTGACTTGCCGCTTCCCTCATCCATTTCCAACACATCAGGATTATCCTTAAAATATTCCTTAGGTGTATAGTGGTATCCGCAACTGTTTTCATGATCACACTTGCCGACATTACCGGGAAAGCTAATGCTGCCTTGTTCATCAATATACCTGACAAAACATCGGCTTTTACCACAGTTCGGACAAGTAGTCTTGCTTCCAGGATGGTATTTCTGTAAATGGAATCTGTATTCACTCATGGTCCTCTGATTTTAGTGTGGTTGCACTCTGCACTTTTGCACTTTGAGAAAATTGCACGGTATCTTGACAAGATGAAAGTGCAATAGTGCAAGGTGCATCAGTATTTTCTGTCATATTTTTGCGATAGACTCCATGCTGAAGCTTTTCTATAAGAGGGTGCTTAAGTCGGCATAATTGGTCAAGCGCATAATAGACGGTACGTCGGGACATATCAACTTTTCTACCGGCAATAACAGCATCCCCGGAAGTGAACCGATCTTCCAACAGAGAAAGCCACGCTTCCTTAGTTTCGCCGATACTGTTTATGACAATGGTTTCCTGAATCCTCCTGTATGTTTCCTCATAATAATCAATCATACGGATTGCCGATTCTACGGAGTCCCTCTCAATATATTGCATATCTCCACTATCAGTAGCCCATTTCATTACCTGAAACAACAGGGCAAGACGTGCTACATGGCCGTTGAGTTTCATCTTGCGGCTTTCAACATCCGCATCATCCTCAATGGCATTTACAGCATCGATAATTCCATTGTACCATTCATAAAAGTATTCTTCCGCATCGTCAGACATTGTAAGGATACGGGGATTGACCGTTGTACCCTTGTCATCAAGGATACAAGGGATGCTTAGGATTCTGTTGATTATTGTCCTCCATTGATTCATGATGTCAGGACGGGCCGTATTCCGTTCTTCCCGTCTCCATCCGGATATCTTCCTGTTTTTGGGATAGACAAACAGAAAACGGTCAAGCAATCCGTTGGCAAGGAACTCTGCACGGAAGACTTCCTGCAGCATATTTGTCTGTACTGAACCGATGACATTTATACATGGATTCTTGATTAGAACAGGACGTGATTCTGATTTGCGGATAATCTTTAACGGCTGTCCGCTATAAGCTGTCAGCAGATCTTCAATGAGGTTGTTCTTGCTGTTGTACCTTTTGACGGAATTGAACAAAGCCAGGATTTCATCGACGACCAATGTTATCCCACGCTGATTATGCTGATGAATATTCATCATCGCCTCCGGGGTGGAATCATAAATGACCGTCGTTACAAAATTCGGTTTCTTGAGCAGTTGTTCTTCCCCATCACTTCCGTGCTTGCCTGCTGACATGGCTCTTTCATATTCGTCATATTCCTCGTTATATTTCTCATGCAGCCGGTCATCATACTCATTAATCGGCTTATAGATAAAACCGAGGGGAGGAGTCTTTCCGAGTCCGGGACGTCCGACCAGCATCATATAAAGGGATGGGCAAGTTTTCCACTCGCCCTTTATACGGATATGACAAGAGTTGCCTATTGCAGTAGCAACAGCAGAAAGAACAATAGACGCAGTATATTCCACATTGAAATTTTCGTATCTGGCAAGATTGAAGATAATCTCCTGTATCTTGTCCGGGAAGGCATCCAACGGAAGACCTGTTTCCAGAATGCCTTCCACTTCCGAACGAAGCATATTGGTCAAATGAATTGTGTCAAACATAGCCACCTCCTTCCTGTTTGGGAAGTTCATCATCAATAGCGAAAGCTTCATAATGGAAACGACGCAGAAAGCGGTCCACATCCTCCTGCGTATACCAGTACTTATCACCTTCACGCGAGTAACCGAGATAACCGTTGTCTCGCAACTTTTTAAGATACTTATCTTTGATGTTCAACTTCTCCATCAAAGACTTGTTGTCATATAGACGGTTTCCACCTTCATGAGCCGGAGACGGCAATTTCTCCTGTCTTTCAACTATGCTGAGAATCTTTTCAAGCAGTTCCCGGTCGCATAGCGTCTCTACATTCGTGTTCTTTGCCATAAATTTTGCAGATTATGGCCGAACAGTCCTGATGCACACTCAGACCATCAGCCTAGTTATACGATATGGTACGACTGTGCACATCGTACCAGAAGCACGATGCAAAGGTTCAAACTCCTTAGGAGATTTGGTGTTAGAATGAATTATATAGCAAGTTAGAATTGTTTTAAAGACGTGTTAGAGTTGTATATAACGGAACATGATTTCGTTTGTAACTCATTGGGGATTAAATAAAAAAAAGAGTAGCACATTGGCTACTCAAATAACTTGTCAATTTTCTCGGATCCTATAGGGGCAGCTTTGTTTTTTCTTGAATGTCTTGATTGAGTCAGATCTTTCATGTTAAATAACTTATCCAGTTCAGCACCCGGAAATAGTTCCACTCTGCCAGGCATCCAGTACATCTTCTCATCATATATTGTTTTTTCAGGATAATCTTCGCAATAGATACGTCCACACATATATGCAAGAAGAACTTTGTTCAAAGTCCACTCATAATGGTTATCGTTGATAATGATATATCCTTCTTCAATGGCTTTATCAAAGATCTTTCTTGCCAATTCTGTATCAAGGCGAGGGGGTAAAGTTATTTTGTTGCGTTCTGAATCTGTCATTCCTTGTGCAGACTCAGCCCCAACTGCCGCAATATTTTTTCCCTTAATTCGCTTCTTTTGATGCAAGTCCTCTGCTGCATATATCAGCGTTATTGCACATCCGATAGCGGTACTGATTCCCACAATGACAGCCGTGCCGGTTTCTGTTCCCCAAGATGGACGAAGCACCCCTAATCCAAGAAGAATGAGGATAGCAATAATGGTAGTGAGCCCTACACCCCAGAATACCTTACGGCTGTTTAACTTGTATATATAGGTTACAGCCAATACAATAAGGAATCCTGCTATCAGGATACATACAACTCGAAATGGCAATGATATCATATTTCTTTATCTTTTCGTGGTGATTATATAGCCAAGTTGATTAATTCTCCGCTTAGTTTTGCAACCTCTGCTGAAAGCGTTTCCGGCAGGAAACGGGCATAAACTTTCTCTGTAATATCCGTGCTGCTATGACCGAGCAGCCTGCTGACAACGGACATGGACAATCCTTTATTCAAGGTGAAAACCGCAAACGAATGCCGTGCAACATGCATTGACAGACTGAACGGCAGTCCTACTTGCTCTCCCACAACAGCCAACGACTGATTGATACATTTAGTAGCATTGTTGCGGGCTTTATACAGGGCTTCGGCATCGTCAAGATTCAGATCATCTTTTACAAGATTGAACACATAACGGCATCCGGCACGCTTCTCCTGCCATTTCGACAATATATGCAATGCAGGTTCAGTAAGCGGAATGACATGTCGTTTGTTTGTCTTTATCATAATCTTCCGCAACTCCTTTCGGGCAAAATCGATATGCTTCCATTGCAGGGTCATCACATCCACCACACGAAGTCCACAGGCATGGAAGGCAAAGAAGAACATTTCCAGAAATTCTTTTCTACGAGGTTCAGTACAGGTCTTGTAATATTCAAGCAATGCCGCCATCTGTGCCTTACTGAGACTTTTGCCGTCAAACTCTGCCTCTTCTTCAGAAAACGATACCTTAGTTACAATGCGCATATCCTGAATCCTTGCATTGATGGCAGGTTCCATCATGCCCATTTCACAGGCGTATGCACATGCTTTTAATATCGGAGTCAGAGAGTGGTTGATAGTGGCATCACTATTCTGCTTGATTTCCCTGCGCCACGATATATAACCGTCTAACAACTCCGGAGTCATATCGCCTACATAAATGCTGTCAGAACGATAGGTTCCCTGTCGGGTAGCCCTCAGGAATGTCTGGAATATATTCATGCAGCTCTTTCCGTTCTCATATCGGCTTCTACCGATTCTATTCCTCGAATAATCCGAAGAAAGACGTTCCAATGTGAACTCCACAAAATCTTTTCCTTGATCACGACGTGCCAGTGGCTTGTCTGCTAGAAAACCAGAAACGACATCCGCTGTGATTTGGTTAGGATGCTTTTCGTTATACTCGGCAAGTTGCGAATCTATACGTTCGACACGTGCAAGCAGAAGTTGGTTCAGCCGTTTGAAGTCCCCACCATAGTTTGCACGGATTTCACCCCGTCCCTGATTGCCGTTCTGATTCCAGTCTGCAACCTTGACAAAGACATTCGTTGTCTTACGCATAATCTGCCTGTTCCAAGTATATTCCAACTCGACAGGATAGGCTTTATCTTTATCAACCTCCTTTGGTGTACGAAGTCGATATTTGCCCAACGGATATAGTCTTTTCGGTCTTCCCATACTTTTCCTCTTTTTAGTGATATTCCTGAGGAGAAGCAAAGGTAATGTATTTTAGACAAACAAACTCCGATTTTGAGAGAAAAAACCGTAATTTAGACAAACAAACCACACCGTTTGAGACCATAAAACACCAGCGCGACAAACAAATCCACATTGTTTATCGCGCTGACATTCAATTATTTAACCTATCTGTAGGCTATTAATATTCTTCCTCGTTGAAGAAGAAATCGTCTTTCGACGGGTAGTCGGGCCAAATATCTTCGATAGATTCGTAAATCTCACCCTCGTCCTCTATTTCCTGCAGATTTTCGAGCACTTCGAGAGGCGCACCCGAACGCACGGCATAGTCAATCAGTTCATCTTTCGTAGCGGGCCAGGGAGCATCTTCCAGCTTCGATGCCAATTCAAGTGTCCAGTACATAGTTCCAAGTTTTTAAGTTCCCAAATATCAGCGGATTAACATCAGGCAATAATCGCTATTCCGCTATCACTGATTTGCAAAAGTATAAAAAAAACGAGAAAAACAAAGAAAAAATTACAAAACATCCATGCGCACGCATCAATAAACTGGAATACAAAGCTTTATGGAATCCACAAGGTCTCCTCGACGCCGTAATGCTCTGTGAGCGTGCGCCCGAGCAGATAGAAATAGTCGGAAAGGCGGTTCAGCCACATCAGCACGATGGCATCCGTGCCGTATTTTTCATCGGCACGCAACGCGGCACGCTCGGCACGCCGGCAGACCGTACGGCACACGTGGCACATCGAAACGACGGCGTTGCCACCCGGGATCGTGAATTTGTCGATCGGTTTGAGCGCGTCCTGCATCGCGTCGATACGGCCTTCGAGCCAGGTGACGGCCTCGGGAGCCAGCGGCGCAACCTTCCCGCACCCCGTTTTTCCGCATGCCAGCAATGCCTCGACGGTCATCAGGCGTGACAGGATACGGTTCAGGTCATCGACATAGGGCGACAGCGCAGCTTCCGCACGCATGTTGTCTCCGAGCAAGGCCGCAAAGGCCGCCAATTCGTCCACCGTGCCGTAAGCCTCGACCCGTTCGTCGGTCTTGAACACCCGTTCGCCGCCGACAAGGGAGGTCAACCCCTTATCGCCTTTTTTCGTGTATACTTTCATATCCGGAAGTGTTGTTTCGGCAAATTATTATTGAAAACCAGCAGGTAACCGCGGTTGTCCACCGTCGTCGAACGGTGCGCCGCGACGATTTGCAGGCACATGGCCCGGCGTTCACGCCCGTCGTAGGGGGACATGACCGCCACCGTATTCCCGGCGGCAGCCGCATCACCGACCAGCGCGAGCGTCTCCGTCCGGGACAGGCTGCGCGTCGCTATGCAGAACTCCGCATCCGCACGATTCAGGCCAAAAGTGGCGTAGCCGCAATGAATCGCCAGGTTTTGCAGCTGCACGGCGCGGCGTTCGGGCACCCCGGCCGCGAGCAGTTCACGGAACAACGCCCGGTCGCCGGGAAGCAGCGTATCGCGCATGAACACATTACGCACGACGTCGTATACGAAAGGCGAATGCACGCCGTGCCCACGGAAGAAACGGGCCCGGGAGAGCCTGTTACGCAGCTCAGTGACCCGCCCGTAAAATTTCAAACCGAGTTTATGGCCGCCGATCCCCATAACCGTTATTTTTTCAACAGCCCCGCAAGGCGCCCCGTCGAAAAGGCGATCTGGAGGTTATAACCGCCCGTATTGGCATCGAGGTCGAGCACTTCGCCCGCGAAATAGAGCCCCCGGATCTTCAGCGATTCCATGGTATAGGGGTTGACTTCGGCGCAGGAAACGCCCCCGGCCGTCACGATGGCGTATTCGAACGGCGCATAGTCCGTGATGGGGAACGTGAATCCCTTGAGCGTCTTGATAAGGCGGGTTATCTCCTCTTCGGTGAGCTTGCCGATGTAATTCTTTCCGTTGACACCGAGTTCGTGCACCAAAGTCATCACGAGCGGCTTGGGCACCAGCTTGCGCAGCAACTCGGCGAAGAACTCCGTCGGCTCCATCCCGGCTATCTCGCGGGCGATACGTTCGCGCAGTACCTCTTCGGTCAGTGCGGGTTTCAGGTCGACGACCAGTTTAACGCGGCGTTCGTCGATCAGCGCATCGACCGCATCCCGGCTCATGCGGAGCGCCACAGCGCCTTCGATGCCGCGCTCGGAGAAACCCAGCTCGCCGAACTCTTCGCGCACGGCTTCGCCGTCGACATAGAGCACGGCCCTGATATTTTTCAGCAACAGACCGTCGAGGTAGCCGATCTGCGGATGCGACGAAACGAGCGGCGTCAGCGAAGGGCGCACCGGTTCGACGGTATGTCCCAGGTCGGCCGCAAAGGCGTAGCCGTCGCCCGTGGAACCCGTCGCGGGATAGGAAACGCCACCCGTGGCGACAATCACCTGCGGACATTCCTCCTTGCGTTCGAAACCGCGCCTGTTGATATAGCGGACGCCGAAGACCTTATCACCCAGGGTCATGATCTCCGTCACGCGCGTATTATAAATGATCTTCACGCCGTTCTCGTAGCAATATTCCAACAGCGCATTGGCGATGTCCCACGCCTTGCCGCTCTTGGGAAAGACCCGTTCGCCGCGCTCGATTTCGAGCTTCACGCCCGCCCTCTCGAAGAAGCGGATGGCGGCGCGGTTGTTGAACTCGGCGAAAGCCTGTCCGAGAAATTCCGCGTTGGTACGCACCTGCGAGGCGAACTCCTCGGCAGGGCGGGCGTTGGTGACGTTGCAGCGGCCCTTGCCCGTGATGCGGACCTTACGGCCCGATTTCTCCATCTTCTCGATGAGCAGCACACGTTTTCCGTCGCGCGCCGCGGTTCCTGCGGCCATCATGCCCGCAGCCCCCGCACCGATGACGATCACATCGTACGGCCGGATTTCTTTTTCTTCGATTTGCTCCATACGACCGCAAAGATAGGCAATAATTCTTTCTTTACGGAAAAATTTTTCTATCTTTGCGGCCGTTAAAAACCGTTCTAAAAGATATGTTGAGCAGAAGATTACTTCGTATTAAGGTCGTCAAGGCGCTGTTCGCGCACCTCAAATCGGGTGCAGACAACATGATTGCGTCCGAGAAAACGCTGATGACGTCCGTCGACAAGGCCTACGACCTCTACTTCCAGATACTGATCCTGCCCGTGGAGCTGGCGCGTTACGCCGAACAGCGTCAGGAGCTGGCCAAGCAGAAAAAACTGCCGACACACGAAGACCTCAACCCCAATACCAAGTTCGTAGACAACCGGGTGACCCGCGTCATCGCCAACAGCGATGCCGTGAACGACCGCATCGCCGCCCGCAAGCTGGGCTGGGGACGACATCCGGAGCTGATCCGTACGCTCTACACGCAACTCTCGGAAAGCGACTATTTCAAGGACTACATGCTGCGCGAGGAGCGCTCGTTCGCCGACGACCGCAAGCTGCTCGAAGATTTCTTCAAGGAGTTGCAGAGCTGCGAACCGCTGGACAACGTGCTGGAGGAGATGTCGATCCTCTGGAGCGACGACCTGCCCTATATCGTGATGATGATCCTGCGTTCGCTCTCGGGCCTGAAACCGTCGCACACCGAACTGAAAGTCCCCTCGAAGTTCAAGAGCGACGAAGACCCCGAATTCGTGAAGACGCTTTTCGAAAAATCGCTGGTCAACTACGATGCCTACCAGGATTACATCGAAAAGTTCACCGCCAACTGGGACGTGGAACGCATCGTGTTCATGGACAACCTGATCATCGGCACAGCCATGGCCGAACTGACCTCGTTCCCGTCGATTCCGGTCAAGGTGACGCTCGACGAGTACATCGAGATTTCGAAATACTACTCGACACCCGGCAGCAGCACTTTCATCAACGGCGTGCTGGACAAGATCGTCGAATCGCTCACCGCCGAAGGCCGCATCAGGAAAGCCGGCCGCGGCCTTATCTGAGTCCCGATGCTGCGCGGGGTGTTGTTGCTGGCGCTGGCCGTGACGACCGCGGCATGCGGCACCCGGCAGGCACGCACGGGCGAGACCGGGCGGAAAGGCCGGATTATCGCCGTCACGGACACGATCCTCGACACGGGCGGCACGGATACCGTGCGTTTCGGACGCATGCACTCGGGGGAGGTGGCCGTGCTCAGGCTCTGGATCGAAAACCGGGCATCGAAGCCCGTAGCCATCACCCGATACGACCGCAGCTGCGGGTGCACGACGCTCGGATATGACACACAGCCCATTACGCCGGGCGATGCGCAGCAGGTATCGCTCACCTTCGATGCGGGGGGCGAATGGGGCTGGCAGCTCAAGACGCTGGACATCACATTCGCCGGCGGGCGGAAACCCCTGAGGCTGTTCATCGAGGCCGAAGTGGAATAAACATTTGTGTATTCGACAATATTTCGTATATTTGTTCCGTTAACGGAAATAAACACTTAAAACATAACGACGTATGATTAATTTTCTTCAGGTGCCGCCCGTAGAGCCCCAGCCGGGTTTCATGCAGCAGTACAGTTTCATCATTATGATCGGCCTCATGGTGCTGGTTTTATGGCTCTTCATGTGGCGCCCCGAATCGAAGCGACGCAAGCAGATGGCTCAATTCCGGGCCGGCCTGAAAAAAGGTGACAAGATCATCACGGCCGGCGGTATTTACGGCGTAGTGAAAGAGATCAAGGAGACGACCCTCCTGATCGAAGTGGACGGCAACGTCACGCTCCGCATCGACAAAAACATGGTCGTAGCCGACAACAGCGACCTCCAGCGTCAGTAAAAACCTGTTTCAGATAATAAAAAAGCTGCAAAAATTTGCAGCTTTTTATTTGCAGGGGAGTTCAAATTTTTTATTTTAAATTTGTATACATGCTCAAACCCGCATAGTCCCAAAACAACATTGTCGAGGGGGGGGGAATTCGAATCTAAGCGCCTCTTACAGATTACCTCTTTCTCGGCAATGTTTTTTTATGCCCGTATCCCGGCAGGCGATCCTGCGGGGAATTTTCGCCCAAATCCGCAGCCGGCAGAAAAAGCCTCCTCAGAAAATTCCGGACAAAAAATCCCGGACGTGCAAACAAGCAGGATATGCAACCGGTTTTATCGTTATATTTGCATCCGGATTCTTCAACGCATACACATGACCCGACACATATCCTACCCTACCCTCGGCACCTGCTCCCGGCAGATCGACATCGAACTGGAAGACGGCATCATCCGCAGTGTAACGTTCACGGGCGGCTGCCACGGCAATACGCAGGGCATAGCGGCGCTCGTGCGCGGCATGAAAGCCGCCGACGCGATAGCCCGGCTGGAAGGCATCGACTGCCGCGGCAAGGGCACTTCGTGCCCCGACCAGTTGGCCAAAGCCCTCAGGCAGGCGCTCTGAACCGACGCAGCTACCGTTCGGGAACGGATTTTGCACACGGAGCAGCAAATCAAAACAGAAACACTATGTATTTCGTATGGTATCTCCTGCTCGGCTTGGCTTCCGGATGGATCGCCAACCTCATTGTCAAAGGCAGCGGCTCGGGGCTCATCGTCAACCTCGTCGTAGGGCTGGTAGGCGGCGTGCTCGGCGGCTGGCTCTTTTCGTTCTTCGGGCTGGTTCCGGCAGGCACGCTGGGCAGCCTGGCCACATCGGTCATCGTCTGCTGTGTTACCATTACACCATAGTTCAATCCGATGCTCGAAAGCAGGTACAAAGGTACGGCAAAGAATCGATATTTCAAAAAAAATCCTCCGCGAATGGCCGGGGCAGCAAAAAAAATTCCACGGAAAGAGGTAAGTTCGGGTCCAAATCACCGGACACCCTCACTACGGCACAGGGATTGCGGCGTTTCGATTCCATTGATAAAATCGATAATTCAATGCAGTAAGATATGATTATAACCATGATTCTGATTTTTGTGTTCGGGTACCTCTGCATCGCGCTCGAACACAAACTACGCATCGACAAGGCCGCGATCGCCCTGCTGATGTGCGGTGCGTTATGGACGGTATTGAGTCTGCTGGGCAACGACGCCCAGATCGGCACGCAACTGATCGAGCAACTCGGCGATACGAGCGAAATCCTCTTCTTCCTGATCGGCGCCATGACCATCGTCGAACTGATCGACCGGCACGGAGGATTCCACGTCATCACCGACCACATCAAAACCCGCAACAAACGCAAACTGCTCTGGTTGCTATCGATCATCACCTTCTTTATGTCCGCCGTGCTGGACAACATGACCACGACGATCATTATGATCATGCTGCTGCGGCGTATGATCAGCGGACAGAAAGAACGATGGATCTTCGCCAGCGTTATCGTCATCGCGGCCAACAGCGGCGGTGCCTTTTCGCCCATCGGCGACGTAACGACCATCATGCTCTGGATGCGGGGCAACGTCACCTCGGGCCTGCTCGTGGCCAAACTGTTCCTCCCGGCCCTGGTATCGGTAATCATTCCCACGGCCATCGCCTGCCGTTATATTCCCGACGAAAACGCGCATCCCGAAAAATTAGACACGGCGCCCAAACTGCCGCCGTTCGTCGGCCCGCGCTTCAGCCACTTCGTTCTCGTTCTCGGTGTCGGCGGGCTGCTGTTCGTGCCCATATTCAAGGCTGTAACGGGACTGCCGCCCTACCTGGGCATGCTGATATCGTTGGGTGTGCTGTGGGTCTTCACGGAGCTCGTCTATGACCACAAACAGAACATGGAGGAATCTATCAAAAACCGGGTGTCGAAAGTACTCAAACATATCGATATGCCCACGATCCTCTTCTTCCTGGGTATTCTGATGTCGGTCGCAGCATTGCAGAGCGCCGGTTTGCTGACCGACTTCGCCGACTTCCTGGACAAAAACGTACACGAAGTCTATACGATCGCCGGAATCACCGGTCTGCTGTCGGCCGTAATCGACAACGTGCCGCTGGTGGCTGCCTGTATGGGCATGTACCCCGTCGTCGATACGGCAGCCCTGGCCTCGAGCCTCGACCCGGTTTATATGCAGGCGTTCGTACAGGACGGTATCTTCTGGCACCTGCTGACTTTCTGCGCCGGCGTGGGCGGCAGCCTGCTGATTATCGGATCGGCCGCGCAGGAGTAGTGGCGATGGGACTGGAAAAGATCGAATTCGGCTGGTACCTGCGTAAAATCACGCTGCTGGCATTGGCCGGGTATTTCGCGGGCATGCTGGTTATTTTCCTCGAACATTTGCTGCTGGGCTAAAGAGCATAACAACAAAAAAAGGGCTGTCTAACAAGTTTCAGACAGCCCTTTTTTATTTGTACTGCTTATTCGAGAGCTTTTCCGAATACGCGATTCTAAAAGGATTAAAAAACTTGTTGGACAGCCTTTTTTACTTTTTCCTTCCGTTGCTTCCGGGACAAGATTCCGCATCAGCGAACTTTGGACATGAACTTCTCACGATCAACGACATAGCGGACGTGAACCCCCTCGCCGATCATCCCTTCGGCCTTCTGGCAGAGCCGCAGCAACGGCCGTCATAGCGGCATGCTCCATAAGCGCCACCATCGAAGGCGTGGCAAAAACCCCGAGGTCGCCCGACCCCATCGTCGCGGCGGTATTTGCGGCCGTAACCGTCGTCCGGCTCTGCGCCGACAATCCTTTTTCCAATATAATATCCATTTTGCGTAATACGTTTATCCGATAAATAATTACATTTGCAGTGGCCGTGCAGGCTGCGTACGGAGGAGAGCTCCGACCCGCCGCCGGATTTGTCCGCGGCAAAGATAATGCAAACCGGGCTCAAAGGCAAACCCGCGGGCAATGCACAAGGCACGGCCTGCCCCGCGAAAGTCCGCCGTTCGCAAAGATAACGATTTTCACCGAGATGAAAAAGTGGCTCCTGATTCTGGTAATGCTGACCGCCGTGTCCCCCGGGGTACGTGCGCAGGGAGGCCACGGTTTCTGGCACCAGGAATGGACGGTGGAAAAAGGAGACTCGGTACCGTTGGTACATATCCTGCCGGTCTACGTGTTCAGCCGCCCCGTCGACCTGCGCCGTTACCGCAAGCTGGTCGAAGCGGTGAAGAAGGTCTACCCCATCGCCAAGATCGCGAAAGCCAGGATGGCCGACATGGAAGAGGAATTATGCCGCCTGCCGACCAAAAAGGCGCAGAAGGAGTACATCAGGCAGGTATACCACCAGATCAAGGACGAGTATACGCCCGTGCTGAAACACATGACCCGCACGCAGGGCAAGGTGTTGCTAAAGTTGATCGACCGCGAAACCGAATACACGGCCTACGAGGTGCTCAAGGAGTTCCGGGGCGGATTCGTGGCGGGGTTCTGGCAGGGCGTGTCGCGGATTTTCGGGCAGAATCTCAAATCGCAGTACGACAAGGACAACGAAGACAAGATGATCGAGCAGATCGTAATTTACTACGAAGCCGGGCTGCTGCGGTAGGCAAACCGGGATAAACTACGATCCGTTACTCGAATTTGTTGTAAAGGACGACGGGGCGTCCGCGGCGTACGCTCATCGCGGGAAACCAGATGTCGTCGGCCGTGAGTCCGCACTTCTCCACCGCCTCGAGCGAGTACTCCAGACGTCCGAAGTCGGCGTCGACGTTGTTGGTGCCGAACGTGAACTTTATTCCGCGCTGCTTGGCCCGGCGGATGATGCCGAAGCTCGGGATACGATAGCGGGCGTTGATCTCCAGGGCGATGCCGTAGCGTTCCAGCACATCCAGTACGCGGTCGACGCGCGCGTCAGTCCAATACCTGTCGTAATCGGCCTGCATGTCGTCGGGCAGGTAGGTCGGGTTGGCGTAGATGTCGGCCGGCTCGTTGGTGAGTATCTTCACCGTCTGGTCGACCAGATGATCCATGTACTGTTCTTTCGTCACGCCGTCGTAGTGCACCTCCTCGGGCCGGTAGATACGCGAGTTGCGCCCTTTGTGGTCTATGATGGTCATGGCGTCCGTAAACAGGTAGTCGAATACGCCGAGGGCCTCCTGCGAGAAGGTCGCCGTCCACTTGCGGCCCTCGCCCTGCACGCCGCACAGGAAGGGCATCCGCTCCACTTCGTCGAAATAGGCATAGACCTCCCCGTCGTCGGCCAGCATCCGGCCCACACCGCCTTCCCCGGCGTTGGGCGCCACGCCGTAATTGATGCCGTAGTTCATCGACATGGCGTGCGCCCGCTCCTTGGTCAGGCCGCCCTTCAGGTGTACGTGGTAGTCGATGACGGGGAAATCACGCTGCTGGAAGCGGATCACGCCGTCGGTGCGTTCGTCCACGGGCGGCAGTGTGTCGGCCTCGTTGCGGGCCTGCGCGCCGAGGCGCTCGATTGCAAGGTTGCGGAACGCAACTTCGCCCTGCACGCCGCGCAGCGCGATCGCGCCGTGTCCTAACAATTGCCGGGCGTGCGCCTGGGTGCGGTAGGGATGTTCGGGTTCGGTATAGCAGACCACTTCGGTGGTGTCGATGCGGACGACGATGTTACGGCCGCGCACAGTGACCTCGAAGCCGAACCACTCGCCGTCGTCGGCCAGCGAACGGTAGAGGTTGCGCACGGAGGCGAGCGAACCGCTCTTGCGTGTCCCGTCGATGGCGCCGTTGCGGAAAACCACCTCGTAGCCCGACTCGCCGTCGGTGTGGAAGAGCAGCGCCGCCTGGGCACCGGGCTGCGTGAGGGCTTCCCCCGTAAGGCGGAAGTTGCCGTAGTCGCCTGCTGCCAGGAGCGTACGGCCCGCCGTTACGGCCGGGGCCGTCGTGCGGATCTCCCGCTCGCCGTCGCGCCACCGGTCAAGCGGTTCGAGGGCTCCGGCCTCTCCGCAGGCCGTGAGTGCGGCCAGGGACAAGAGTGCCGCGGCGATCGTCGTCCCGATACGCGGAACAGGATTCGAATGGCAAAAGAGGTTCCTCATAACTTGGATTTTGTAATAATGCGGTTCCGATTCGGACAGGCCGCCCGGCCTATGTGTACGTCAAACTTATCTCAGTCGTTGCTTGCTATCAAATATGCCCATGCAAAAATACACACTTTGTTGGAAAAGTACGGAATGACGCACGCTGTTTTATTTCGGACAGCATGAATTTCGGGAATCCCGGCAGCAAATAGGCTCAGAAATTGAACGACAGGCCAACGCCCAGCTCCATGTAGGAACGCCCCGGGCGGTAATCCCCGAAGGCGAACCCGAAATTGTCGGTCAGGTAACAATGGTAGGTGAAATCGCCGTAGAGGTTGAACCGCCAGATGGGGATGATAAGCCGCACCCCGAGGTCATAGGTACAGCTGAAACGGTGCTTGACGAGGAAATTCCCGGAGGAGGGCTCGCGGCTGAGCGGGCCCAGCATCATGCCCGGCGTAAAACCCGTATGCGCTTCGAATTGCTTGGGAATGATCGAAAGCAATGCCGCGGCGACCCACGACCCGGCCTCGCCGTCGCCCGGGAAAACCAGCCCCCGGATACGTTCCGTGCGCCAGGTGAATTGCATCGGGATCGAATAGTAGTCGCAGACTTCGTCGTCGAAAAACAGGTTCAGCCCCGTGCGGAAACCTATATTATAATAGTTGTACCGGGCGTAGTCGATGCTGATCGCCTCGAATTCCGGGCCACGGCCGTCCCCCATGAAAAGTTGTGCGCCGTATCGCACTCCGATCTCGTTGCCGGAGGGCAGCCCCTTGGGGGTATGCCACTCGTTCGTATTCTGGGCTGCCCCGCTGACGCAATACAGAAGCGCGAGGAGTGCCGCAAAAACTGGTTTCTTCATAATTTACAGGTTGCTTCTGCCCGCAAAGGTAACAGAATAAGGCCGCCTTCCAAACATTTATGCGGAAAAATGCAGGGTGGGCAACCAGATGCCCTGAAAATAGCCGCAACCCTTGCTCTTTGTGAATTATTCGTTATCTTTGTGGGCAAAATTTCGCTGAGCCATGTTTGAAAATTTAACGGATAAACTCGAACGGTCGTTCAAGATCCTCAAAGGCGAAGGGCCGCATCACCGAAATCAACATCGCCGAAACCCTCAAGGAGATCCGCCGGGCACTGATCGACGCCGACGTCAACTACAAGGTAGCCAAGTCGTTCACCGACGAGGTGAAGCAGAAAGCGCTGGGACAGGACGTGCTGACGGCGGTCAAGCCCGGGCAGATGATGACCAAGATCGTACGCGACGAGCTGGCCGAACTGATGGGCGGCACGGCCACGGACATCCGGCTGGAGGGCAACCCGGCCGTGATCCTGATCGCGGGTCTGCAAGGCTCGGGTAAGACCACCTTCTCGGGCAAGCTCGCGGCATTCATCAAAAGCAAGAAAGGCCGCCAGGTACTGCTGGTGGCAGGCGACGTATACCGTCCGGCGGCCATCGACCAGCTGAAGGTGCTCGGCGGGCAGATCGGCGTGGAGGTCTACACCGAAGAGGGGAACAAAAACCCGGTGCAGATCGCCGAGAACGCCATCAAATACGCCCGCCAAAACTCGTTCAACGTCGTAATCGTCGATACGGCGGGCCGTCTGGCTGTCGACGAGGCGATGATGCAGGAGATCACGGCGATCAAGGCCGCCGTCGATCCCGGCGAGACGCTCTTCGTGGTCGACGCCATGACGGGCCAGGATGCCGTGAACACGGCCAAGGAGTTCAACGACCGGCTCGATTTCGACGGCGTGGTGCTCACCAAGCTCGACGGCGACACGCGCGGCGGCGCCGCCATCTCGATCCGTTCGGTGGTCGACAAACCGCTGAAATTCATTTCGAGCGGCGAAAAGATGGACGCCCTGCAAGTCTTCCACCCCGAGCGTATGGCCGACCGCATTCTCGGCATGGGCGACGTGGTGTCGCTCGTGGAGCGCGCGCAGGAGCAGTTCGACGAGGAGGAGGCACGCCGCCTGAAGAAAAAACTGGTCAAGAACCAGTTCAACTTCAACGATTTCATCGGGCAGATCCAGCAGATCAAAAAGATGGGCAACCTGAAGGACCTCGCGTGGATGCTTCCCGGCGTAGGCAAGATGCTCAAGAACGTGGACATCCCGGACGACGTCTTCAAGCAGACCGAGGCGATCATCTCGTCGATGACCCCCGCCGAGCGCGAGCGCCCCGAAATCATCAACGCGCGCCGCCGCGAACGCATCGCCAAGGCAGCGGCACGACGATGGCCGACGTGAACCGCCTGATGAAGCAGTTCGAGGACACCCGCAAGATGATGAAGGCCGTAGCCGGCGGCAACATGAAGATCCCGAACATGCCCGGAAGACGCCGATAACCAACAGATTGCAAGTAAACCACAATCCCTCATTCGGAATGGGGGATTTTTTATGCGGTAGTTTTTAGGGCCCGATACGAATTTTTCATCACTTTTTCATAGCAAAACAGTTAAAAATTATTACCTTAGTACACGCAATACTTCAAATCTCACTTTTTCTAATTTAATCACACCCACATGATGCAATTATCATTTTGGAAAAGATTACTCTGCGCGGCGCTCACCCTCGCGCTGGGAGTAACACTGGCAGCCTGTTCGGACGACGACACGAAGGACGACAAGCTGATCCCTGAAATCGAGGTTACCCAATCGTTGACGTTCGATTGCACGGAAACCCAGACGAAAAACCTCGAAATCGAGCTTAACGGAAAGCTCAACTGGCAGATCAAAGCCGACGCATGGATCGAGCTGTCGCAAACCAGCGGCAAAGGTTCGGCAACAGTAGCCGTAACCGTCCCCGCGAACGCCACTTCGCGTACGGGTACCATCACCGTAACGGCCACCGGTTACATGGGCGCCACCGACACGGGCACGTGCTCCGTAAGGCAGATCAAGGAAGGTGAAACGAATACGAATGTTGCGGAACTCCGCAGGCTCATCATGGCAACCAACCCCACTGCCGATGGAAAAGAACTGACGGACGCGATCAGAGCCATGACGCTGTGCGGTATCGTAGTCTCGGACAAGGGGGGGGGGAAATCAGCAGCCCTTCATCGTAATCCTTGCCGACGATACGCAGGATGCCGGTGCCGGCCTCGCGCTCTCGATCAGCCAGTCTAACAACACCTTCGAGCGCGGCGACATCGTCGAAGTATCGCTCAGCGACGCATCGGCACAACTCTTCAGCGGTCTGCTGCAGGTTTCGACCCACAACGAGCCCATGCTCGTAGGGCAGACCGAACCGCTGGCCCCGATCGCCGTCACCGCAGACAAAATCGCGGAATACGAATCGCAATACGTAAAGATCGAAAACACGCAGCCCGAAGCGTCGGAATCGGGCACCTGGAACAGCGACTCGAACAAGGGCAATGTTTCCATGGAGACCAAGGACGGAAAGTCCTACAAAATCCGCACCCTGCAAACCGCATCCTATGCACAGGATGCCATCCCGACCGACAAGAGCGGTTCCATCGCAGGTATCGCGGGCATCTACAACGGCACACTGCAAATCCTGCCCTGCAACGGTGATGACATCCAGCTTGCCGAAGCTCGTTTCACGGTACAGGGCAACAAGGCTACGCTGGCCGAAGTGCTCGAAGCCGGCGCCGGCTCGGCATTCGAAGTCGAGGGCGTGAGCGTCATCGCCGCCAACGAGCAGGGAGTACTCTTCCAGCAGGACGGTGCACGCATCTACGCATTCAAGGGCGAAGCCCACGACCTGGCCGTCGGCGACGTGGTCACCGTGTCGGGCAAAACCGAGTCGCGCAACGGTCTGCTGCAGTTCGGAAAGGGCTGCAGTTTCACCAAGACCGGCCATCAGGATATCACCCAGCCGCAGCCTGCGGCATTCTCGGCAACGGAAATCGAAGCCTACATGAAAAACCCCGAGGTGAAATACGTGACCTACAAGGGTACTGTACTCGTATCGGGCAGCTACGTCAACGTCGAGATCGACGGCACTTCGGTACAGGGCAGCCTGGATTACATGAGCGACGATTTCAAGGAGAAGTACAACAGCCACAACGTGACCATCACCGGCTGGCTCTTCGGCTCGTACAAGACCTATATGTATACCATCCCCGTGGAGGTCAGGGACGAGGGCGAATTCGAAGAGGAAGTTCCCGACGGGGCGATCTTCTACAGCACCTTCGACAAAGAACTTTCCTCGCAGTCTTTCGACACGAGTTCGGGATGGCCGTACCTCGACCAGTTCGAGGGCTGGATCAACCACAAGGGTTCGGGTATCGCCGCTGTGACCTACGACTACAGCAGCATGTCCGTACGTACGAACCAGTCGTCGAAAGGTTCGCTTTCGCTCTACGACGGTTCGGGCAAGAACAACATCTTCTTCAGCACGGCGCCCAACTATTTCACGATCCAGAAGATCGCGGTAACGTCGCAGAACCTTCGCCTCTCGTTCGGCGCGCAGCGCTACGCACAGGGCGCCACCAACACGTTCATCAAGTCTGACTTTGTGGTACGCCTTTCGGCCGACGGGCAGCTTTGGTCGCAGGCGCTCGACTACGATTTCGGCAGCGTAGCGGACGAACCGGGTGAGTGGCGCCTCGCAACAGCAGACTTCACCCTGCCGGCAGGCACCGGCACGCTCTACATCAAGTTCGAAGCCAAGATGAGCAGCGTGAACCGTATCGACGACGTATTGCTGACCCCGGGCAACGGCGGGCAGGCAATCGAGTTCGGTAAGGAAGAGGAGACACCGCTTTCGACGATAGCCGAGGTGCTGGCGGCTCCCATCGACGAAGTTTACAAGGTCGAAGGACAGGTGATCGGCACCCACTCGAAGGGCTTCCTCGTAAAGGACGCCACGGGTACGATCCTCGTATTCAAGAAGAACCACGGCATGACCGTCGGCGACAAAGTCACCGTCGAAGGCGCAACGTCGGAATACGGAGGCATGAAGCAGTTCGGCGAAACGTCGGAACTCACCAAGAACGGCTCGGGAAGCTATACGCAGCCCACCCCGACGGATTTCGGGGCAGCGCAGTTCGACGCCTATGTCAACAACCCGACGATCCAGTATGTAAAATACGAAGGCAACCTCAGCTCGTACCGCGACCAGATTTATCAGTGGCACTATAATGTCGCCGTGGAGGGTACGAATGTAGTCGGCTCGATCGCCTACCCCAACAGCGACCTGAACATCGAAAATTTCGTCGACCGCAAAGTCATCATCACGGGCTACACCGTCGGTGTTTCGGGGACGGATACCAAATACCTCAATACGCTGACCACGTCGATCGAATTCGCAGAACAGGAGACCATGCCCGACGAGAGCCAGGCCATCACGGTGAAAGAACTCAACGCCAAACTCGCCACGATGAATGCGGGCGATGCGCTGGGCGAACTGATCGCCGTGAAGGGCTATGTGGCGGCCAACAACGAAGGAGGAAACTTCTACCAGCTCATTTCGCTGGTGGACAACACCGGCGAGGCCAACACGGGCATCATCATCAAGGGCAGCGACTACACCGAGAAAGACCTGCCTGTGGGCACGAAAGTGATCGTCAGCCTTAAATACGCCAAGTACGACATCAACAATGACCTGCCGCAGTTGAGGATGGCGACGATCTTCCCCACTCAGGAGAAGGTAACGATGAAAGTCCCCCAGATCACCGTTTCGCAGGCAGGAGATTACGTTGGCCAGTATGTGACGGTAAAGAACCTCACCCCGGCGGCAAATTCGACGACCTGGGTCGTGAATAAGAAGACCACTTCGGTCAACTTCACCGACGACGCCGAACTGCCGATGGTGGCACGTACGACCAATCACGCCGTATTCGCCAACGAAGCTATCGCAATAAAGAAGGCGGATCTGAGTGGTATCATGGAGATATACAAGGGGGGCTATCAGATCTTCCCCAACAGCATGGAGGACGTTGCAGGCTTCAAAGTCGAGTAACACGGCACAATCCATCCGTTTGTAAGAAAATCCCTGCGAGCAGCAACCCGCAGGGATTTTCCGTTTCAAAGAGGGGCCAAGGCCGGGGGGGGGCTGAAGATTTAAGAGCGGTTTACAGCATGGAATTGAAAAATAATCGCTAAATTGTACCGGGAAACCCAACCCGGAAAACCACATGAAAAAATTACTCCTGCTGTTGCTGGGGATCGCTTCGATCCCGGCCGCCTTCTCCCAGGGCGGGAGCGGCATCGACTGGGCCGCCGACCTGGATTACCTGGCCAGCGAACTGCCCGCGAAACATTGCAACCTCTTTGCGAAATACGACAAAGCGCAGTTCGAGACCGCAATCGGCGCGATCAAGGCTTCGGCCGGGGAGGCCGGAGATTTTGCTACGGCGCTCAAAACCCAGCAGCTGATCGCCAGGCTGGGCGATTCGCACACCATGCTATATTTCAACCAGCTGATGAACCGGCAGCAGATACTGCCGCTCGGGCTGCTCTGGGTTTCCGACGGGCTGTACGTCATACAGACGGCCGAGGAAAACAAAGAGTTGCTGGGGCACCGGCTCACAGCGGTCGGCAAGGCACCGGTAGAAACCGTAATCGACAGCCTGAGCACCCTGTTCACGGTCGACAACGAAGCAATGGTAAAATCCATGATTCCCCAATTGTTCCCGTCGTTACAGCTCCTGGAATATTTCGGGTTCGCACACAACGGGCAGGCGGAACTCACGCTGGACGGAGACAAGACCTATACGCTCAAACCGTCCGATCCGCAGCGGGCGGGTCGGGCCGCCTTCCAGCCCGATTCCCTGCCCTTTGCGATCGCGGAAAGGAACGTGCTTTTCACGGATCGCTATTTCCCCGAGGAAAAAATATACTATATCCTCTACAACTCCTGCTGGGGGCGTGAAAGCGAGGCGGAGTTCAAGAGCCGCGAGAAAGCCGCGTCGCTGCCGTCGTTCACGGAATTCGGCCAAAAGGCGTTCGGCATATTGCAGGGCAACCCCGTCGGGAAGATCATTTTCGACATGAGGAACAACGGCGGAGGGAACTCGGCACAGGGGACGGCATTCATCGAAAGGCTGGCCCGGTTCCTGGAACAGCACCCCGGCATAAAAACCTATGTCGTCATCGGGCGAAGCACATTCTCCTCGGCCATCCTGAATACGATGGATTTCAAGCACCTGACCGATGCGGTCGTAGTCGGCGAACAGACCGCCGGCAAACCCAACCACTTCGGCGAGGTACGGAATTTCCAGCTCCCGGGATCGAAGCTGACAGTCGCCTATTCGACCAAATATTTCCGGCGTACGGACGAAGAGGCAGACACGATCACCCCCGACGTCAGGATCGAAATGAGTTTTACGGATTTCACGAAAGGCATCGACCCGGTGTACGAATGGATCAAGGCACAATAGGCTGCGCGGGCGGTTTACTCCGTCCAGCCGTTATGCCGGACGTTCGCCGGGTTCCACTTCTGCTTGGGCTCAGGATTGTCCGCAGGATAGTCCACCGGAATCAGGTTGAGCGGAACGACATCGGAGGGAAGCCCCAGCACGCGCCGCACGGCCTCTACCCGTTCGCCGCGGGGATAAACCCCAGTCCATACGGCTCCCAACCCCAGGGCATGGGCCGCAAGGAGCAGGTTTTCCGAGGCCGCCGAGGCATCCATCACCCACCAGTCGCCGGAAGCCCCCGGATTGCGCGACAAGTCGCCGCAGACGACCACGGCCAGGGGTGCCCGGGCGGCCATCTTCGCAAAGGGCAGCGCCCCGGCGAGTTCGCGTAACAGCTCCCGGTCGTCCACGACAACGAAAGCCCACGGCTGACGGTTCACGGCCGAGGGCGCGGCCATCGCAGCCCGCAGCAGCAGTTCGACCGTATCGGCACCGACCGGGCAATCCCGGTAGGCCCGGATGCTCGTCCGGGTCATAATCACATCGAGGGGGCTCCGCTTGCCGGACTCCCCGGCCGGGGTGCGCTCCCCGGCCGACAGCCACCATACCAGCAACGCGGCCAGCACGGCACCGGCGCAGAAAAAGAGGATTTTCGTCCTGTTCATAATTTTCCGTTATATCGTGTCCCGGCAAATATACGGGAAAAATCGTAAAAAGCACCGCACACCGGTCAAACGACCGTATCGGCGGGTAAATTAATCGACCGGGCGTTTGCAGGGGTCTTTTTTTATCGCTACCTTTGTCCGGATCATATCCCAAAAGGAAAATGCACAAATCGGGCTTTGTAAATATCATCGGGAATCCCAACGTCGGCAAATCGACACTCATGAACGCATTGGTCGGCGAAAAGTTGTCGATCATCACGTCGAAGGCGCAGACCACGCGCCACCGCATCATGGGCATCGTCTCCGGCGAAGATTTCCAGATCGTCTACTCCGATACGCCGGGCATTCTGAAACCCAGTTACAAATTGCAGGAGTCGATGATGAAATTCGTGACGGGCGCCGTAGCCGACGCCGACGTCATCCTCTACGTCACCGACACCGTGGAGCGGGGGGAACGCTCGGCCGAAATCATCGACCGCATCCGCCAGAGCGGCGTCCCGGCCATCGTGGTCATCAACAAGATCGACCTCACGACGCCCGAGGCACTCGAGGCACTGGTCGACAAATGGCAGGGGGGAGTTGCCCGAGGCACGCATCGTACCGGCATCGGCCAAGGAGAATTTCAACATCGAAGGGTTGTTCAAGACCATCCTCGACCTGCTGCCCGAAGGCCCGGCCTTCTACCCGAAAGATACGCTGACGGACAAGACGCTGCGGTTTTTCGCCTCGGAAATCATCCGCGAAAAGATCCTCAAATTCTACGACAAGGAGATCCCCTACTGCTGCGAAATCGAGATCGAAAGCTACAAGGAGGAGCCGGCGATCGACCGCATCGCCGCAACGATCTATGTCGCCCGCGACTCGCAGAAAGGCATCCTGATCGGCCACAAGGGCGAGAAACTCAAACGGGTCGGGCAGGCCGCACGCGAGGACATGGAGGAGTTCCTCGGCAAAAAGGTTTTCCTGCAACTGTTCGTCAAGGTGAGCGACGACTGGCGCAACAACGAGCGCCAGCTGCGCCGTTTCGGATATGAATTGGAATAAACCGGAATAATAAACAGCCCGAAAAGAACGTTAGTGGGACAAGTGAGTCGGAAATTGAAAAAATACATCCTCGGGATCGCACTGGGCATCGCACTGATGTGCGGGAAGGAATCGTATGCGCAGTACAACCGGGAATATTTCTTCTGGGTGGGACGTTCGTGCATGATGAACAACGATTACCAGGAGGCCATCCGCACGCTCAACACCCTGCTGCGTTTCGACGACGACGCCTACGAAGGCTATTTCCTGCGCGGCATCGCCAAATACAACCTCGACGACCTGCTGGGCGCCGAGGCCGATTTCTCGACCGCCATCCGGCTCAACCCCGTATACACACAAGCCTATACCTACCGCGCGATCACGCGTTCGCGGCTGGGTAATTACGATGACGCCCTGCAGGACTTCCGCGAGGCGATCGACCTGCGCCCGGATCTGCCGGGCCCCTATTACAGCCGCGGCGTCACGCGGCTGCTGAACCAGCAGTTCACCGAGGCCATCGACGATTTCGACAAGTTCATCCGCCAGGAGAACAAAGTCGCCGACGCCTTCATCTGCCGCGGCCTGAGTTACCTGCACCTGAAGGATACGGTACGCGCCTACGACAATTTCAACACCGCCATCCGCACGAACCGCGAGAACCCCGGCGGGTACAACCGCCGCGGTGGGCTCTACATGGAACAGAAACGCTTTGCGGAAGCCGAAGCTGACTTCAACAAGGCCATCGAATGCGATTCGGCCTACCTGCTTTCGTATTTCAACCGCGCACTGGTCTACTCGGACACCAACCGTCCGATGCTGGCCCTCGCGGATTTCGACAAGGTGATCCAGCTCGACTCGACCAATTCGCTCACCTACTTCAACCGCGCCATGCTGCGCACGCAGATCGGCGACTACAACCGTGCGCTGGACGACTACGACAAGGTGGCGCTCTATTCGCCCAACAACGTGCTGGTCTACTACAACCGCGCAGGGGTCTATGCCCAGCTGGGCGAACTGGAGAAGGCGATAGACGACTACTCCTCGGCCATCAAGCTCTACCCCGACTTCGCCAACGCCTATATTTACCGCGGCCGTCTGCGCGAACTGCTGCGCGACCCGCAGGGCGCGAAGAAAGACCGCGACACGGCCCAGAAGAAGATTGCGGAGTACCGCTCCCGCCTGAGCGACAGCACCTACTCGATCTACGCCGACACGACGCAGCGCTTCGACCGCCTGCTGTCGTTCGACAGCAAATTCTCAGGCGGCAGTTTCGACCGCGTGACGGGCCACAACGGCGGACGCGAAGAGATGCGCCTGCTGCCGCTATTCAAGTTCACGCTGATGCGTCCCGACACCGTGCCGACCGTGGAACGCTACCACGTACAGCGCGTCGAGGACTTCAGGAAACGGGTGGACAACGAATACCTCACCCTTTCGTGGCGCGAAAGCAATATCCCGGCCGACACGCTCGTGATGCTCGACAAGCAATACGTCGAGGAGCTCAAGTCGGATCGGGCATCGTGGACGGTGCTCTTCGAACGGGGTGTCACGCAGTCGCTCATCAAGCAGTATACCAATGCCGTGAACACCTTCTCCGCGGCCATCGAGCAGAACCCGAGCAACCCGTTCCTCTACCTGAACCGCTCGACCACGCGCGCCGAGATGATCGACTTCATCTCGTCGATCGACAACTCCTACCAGCGCATCACCATCGACTCGGACCCGGCGAACCGGCTGAACAACAACAGCAAACGCACGTACAGCTACGACGAGGCGGTAGCCGACCTGAACAAGGCCATCAAGCTCTTCCCCGATCTGGCCTACAGCTACTACAACCGTGCGAACCTGCGGGCCTTGTCGGGAAGCCTGCCCGAAGCGTTCGAGGATTACTCGAAGGCCATCGAACACAACCCCAATTTCGCCGAGGCATATTACAACCGCGGCATCATACAGATATTCATGAAGGACACGCGCAAAGGGTGTCTCGACATTTCGAAGGCCGGCGAGCTGGGTATCGTCGAGGCTTACGAGGTGCTGAAACGATACGCGCCGTTAGAAAAGTAAGCTAACTCAAAAACAAATAATTATGACGGAAATTATCCAACGGAAACTCAACGACTCGGCCTGGGTGCGGTGGACGGCGCTGATTCTGATCGCACTGACGATGTTCTTCGGCTACATGTTCGTGGACATGATGTCGCCCCTGCAGAGCATGATCGAGGCACAGCGCGGCTGGACGCCCGACGTGTTCGGCATGTACGGAAGTTCGGAGTTCATTTTCAACGTCTTCGGATTCCTGATTCTGGCGGGCATCATCCTCGACAAGATGGGTGTGCGCTTCACGGGAATGCTCTCGGCATCCCTGATGTTTATCGGCGCCTGCATCAAATATTACGGCGTGAGCGACGCCTTCATCGGCACTGGCGCCGAGGCTTGGCTCAATAGCTGGTGGGTATCGTTCCCGGCCAGTGCCAAACTCGCATCGCTCGGGTTCATGATATTCGGATGCGGTATGGAGATGGCCGGCATCACCGTTTCGAAGACGATCGCCAAGTGGTTCGAAGGCAAGGAAATGGCCCTCGCAATGGGGCTGGAAATGGCCATTGCCCGTGTGGGTGTCTTCGCCGTTTTCTCCATCTCGCCGTGGCTCGCCAACATGGCTCCCGCAACGGTCGTGCGCCCGGTGGCATTTTGTACCCTGCTGCTGCTGATCGGACTGCTCACCTACACGGTATTCACCTTCATGGATCGCAAGCTGGACAAACAGCTCGGGCTGGATTCCCGCGGCAACAACAGTTCCGAAGAGGAATTCCGCATCAGCGACCTGGGCAAAATATTCAGCAGCAAGGTATTCTGGATCGTGGCCATACTCTGCGTGCTCTACTATTCGGCAATCTTCCCCTTCCAGCGCTTCGCCACGAACATGCTGGAGAGCAACCTCGGCGTCTCGGCCAGACGGCCGCCGACATCTTCCGCTGGTTCCCGATGGGCGCCGCGGCCATCACGCCGCTACTCGGCAGCTACCTCGACCACAAGGGCAAGGGCGCTACGATGCTGATCTTCGGAGCAATCCTGATGACGGTATGCCACCTGATCTTCGCCTTCGTGCTCCCGGCCTATCCGAGCACGCTGATCGCCTACGGCGCGATCATCATTCTCGGCATCTCGTTCTCGCTGGTACCCGCGGCGCTGTGGCCTTCGGTTCCCAAGATCATGGAGACCCGCTACCTGGGTTCGGCCTACTCGCTGATCTTCTGGATTCAGAACATCGGGCTGTGCCTCTTCCCGGCCGTGATCGGCTACGCCCTCAAATTCAGTAACCCGGGGCATGTGGACGGCACGGCCTACAACTATACGCTCCCGATGGTGATTTTCGCCAGCTGCGGCATCGCGGCGATGCTCCTGGGACTGTGGCTCAAGGCGGAAGACCGGAAAAAGAACTACGGGCTCGAACTGCCCAATATAAAGAAGTAGCCAAACTACGACGAATAAATGAAGCGGAAGGGCTGCCGTGCAATGCACGGCAGCCCTTTGTAATTTTCCGGAGGCAAGGGTTCGGGGAAAATCCCAGCCACGCGATCCGGAATCAGCGTACCATTTCGTACAACTCGGCGATGCGCGTGCACATCTCCTCCCACGAGAAGCGTTTGCGCTCCTCGATGCAGTTCAGGCGGAAGCGTTCGATCGTATCCCCGTCGTACATCCGCGCAATGGCATCGGCCACGCCCTGCACCGTAGGCTCGCAGACATACCCTACGCGACCGTCGGGCACGATCTCCGAAAGACCGCCGACGTCGGTGACGACCATCGGCACGCAGAACTGGTAGGCGATCTGCGTCACGCCGCTCTGCGTCGCGGTCTTATAGGGCTGGACGACGAAATCCACAGCCGAGAAGTAATATTTCACCTGTTCGTCGGGAATGAACCGGTCGTGGAGGATCACCTCGTCCTGCAGGCCGTTGTCGGCAATCTGCCGCAGGTAACGCTCCTTGGGGGTGTAAAATTCCCCGGCGACGATCAGCCTGCGCCCCGCGGCAAGCCCCCGGCGACGCAACCCCGCCCAGGCGTCGAGCAGCAGGTCGAGCCCTTTGTAGTCGCGGATCAGCCCGAAGAAAAGCACGTAATCGACCGTCGGATCCAGCCCCAGCCGTACACAAGCCTCGTTGCGGGCGACCCGCTCCCCGAAGTTCTCGAAAAGCGGATGCGGGGAAAACAGCGCCGGGGCATCGCTGTATGCCTTCAGTTCGCCGTGCACCTGCTCGGACATGTAGACGAACCCGTCCACGACACCCAGGTAATAACGGTTGAAGGGTTTGTCGGTCAGGTGGTGCTCGTGGGGTTCGACATTGTCGATCTGGCAGAGGACCTTCGTATGGCGGTTGCCGCGCGCGATGCGCGCGATGGTGCCGAAGCAGGGCGCCATGAAGGGCGTCCAGTACTTCATCAGCACGAAATCGGGACGTTCGCGGCATATCCGGCGACCGATACGCACCCAGTTGAAAGGGTTGACCGTATTGACGCACCGGCAGATGTGCAGATCGGCCGGCGGCGGCGTGGATACGGTCTGGCTCTTGCCCGGGAAGAGCAGCGAAGGGTATTGCAGCGTGAAAGTCTTTATGTCTACCTCGTTCCCACGCCGCTGAAAGGTGCGGGCCATGATCTCCATGATCGAAGCCAGTCCGCCCCGGTACGGGTGCGCAGGGCCTAAAATCGTAATCTTCATACGGCAAATATAGGAAAAGATAGCGCAAACGGCTGTCTCTTTTGCCGTAAATATTATAATCGGCATTTCCAAAATTCCACTCCCAAATAATCGGCTTTCAAGGTGCAGCCTTGAAATTTCGACAAAAATATAAAATTTAACGGGCGTTTAGAGATTCTTTAAACGCCCGTTAAATTTGGATTGTCCCCCACCTCTGTTTATAATTGTAGTAACTTGGGGTATTATTTGCCTGTCACATATGCCCCCCCCCCGAGCAGGCGCATAATTTTGGCGTTGAATCTTTGAAAAAACGGGTAGAGGATGACTAATGAGAATCCCCCATAGGAGTAAAACCTAAACCTTTTCTCCCAGGCAAGCCTGGAATCCAGCTAATGAACAAGCCCCCACCCGTTTTAATATTATGCCATCGGTACTATTTTGATTATTGGTTCATAATTTGAATTACAGATTTTAAAATAAGACCGCGGCCCTTCATAGCGGATATTTTTATTCGTGGGACAGAAACGAAACAGTACAACCCCGCTGTAAACAGTTGCTTTCTGCCTGATTTTCCCGTCATATCCGGGGCCGAAGGTATTGCGTGCGATATTCTGCCCGCGGTGTATGTAATAGCCCTGATTTCCCGCTGATTTAGGATCTGTGAGGGTCTCAACAAACCGATCGAACAGGTCTTTGATCTCTATGACGGGCATCCATCCATTATTTTCATGAAGGACAGTCACATCGACCTTTATGGGTGTGATCCGTACTTTTGTCCAAGGCACTTCTTGAGGCCTTGTATTATTATCCTGCACCACCTTATACCCTTTTGTAGGCGGTCTGTACTCGCCCGGTTTTAGGGTGCGTTTCCGGGCATTTTTATAGCGCAGAATGCCGACGTAGCAGTCTTGCAGGATAGGATCATTAACTGCAGCATTAGGTTTGATACATAAACGTCCATTAATCACTTTCCATACAAGGGACGGGGTTTGTGGTTGGGCCGATGTCACGGTCGGGTCGATCGTATACGGCAATGCCTTCCAGTGTGTTGCCCCGTCCCCGATTTTCACCTTTCCGGTATCAGTTTCGTATGCGGGTTCGTCAGCAGCTAACACAGGGTTGGCTGCTGACCATGCGGCGGCAGTCTTTGACTTGATCCGAAGCGTCCCTTTCAACTCGATTTCCCCGGCCATCGCTAAATCCCGTTTCCGTTGAAGATAAACGTGTGCGATTCGAGGAACGCCTTTACGCGATCCTCAGTAAAGTAGAGGCGTGACCCCTCTTTTAGGTCGGACGTACTTTTCCCCGCAAAGGCTTCGTTAAAACGCGCCGCAGTCCAGTAGTGGTTTGTTCCGCCTTCGCTGATGTTGTCCGTTGTAAGCACGATTACGCCCGTTTTGCCGTTTACGGAAAGCACGTTACACTCCGGGGTTAGCCACAGTTTCCAGTTGGCTAACACCTTGGGATCAGCACCCGCCAGGATGTAGGTCTTCGCTTCGTCGGTGCGGCGGCATACGTCGCCTTGCTGAACATTTAACGCCAGCATTTCGGCCTGCGATGCCGCATCCTTAACGTCGGTGATCACCAACTGCGGCATGATCGACGTGTCGAGTTTGCCGTCTGCACCGACAAGGGGCACGTTCCCGGCGGCATTCCCGGCGTTCTTCAGTGCTGCGGTTCCCAACTGGAGCAGGGCGCGGGCATCCGCAGCCGACATTTGGGAAATCGCTGTGATACGGCCCGTCTTGTCCACGGTAATCGTCGGCATCCCCTGTACGGTCGTCACGGCTGAAAGTATCTCTTTGAGTTTGGCTGCGATGGCCGCGTCGGCGGAGCCGTTGAACGAAGCTTCGCCCACCACATCGCCCGAAACTTTGATCTTCCGGGCCGTTGCCAGGGCGTCGGCTTTCAGCGCGTGGTCTACCTTGCCCGCGGCAGCGCCGCCGTTCTTTGCAAAGACATTCTTTGCCATGTAGTCGTTGAGTATGGCCGTGATTGTCGCGTCGTTCGGCACTGCTACCCATGTGGCCACATTCGCCGCCAGGGCTTTCAGCCAGTAAAGTTTTGTACCTGCCGTGTCGAGCCACAACTGCCCCAGGCGATAGTTGTTGTCGTTGGCCGTCGGCGCGCGGTTCGTCGACACAGGAATGCTGTCCGCATAGGGGGTGCTGTTCCAGGCAGCCCCGGTTCCGAACTTGAATTTGTCCGTGTCCGTTTCGTACCCCATTTCCCCCTCGTAAAGTACGGGGTTGTCTGCCGTCCATTTGGCGGCGGTGTAATGCCTTTTCTGAGTGATCGCATTGATTGTGATCGGTGTCTGTGCTGCCATATTCTTATAGTTTATTAGTTTCTGTTATGCCGTTCCCGTTCAGGATCAGCACGTCGTCTTTTTTTAATACCTGCCCGTCGAGGGTTGTGATGGCCCGCTTCAAAGCTGCGGCCTGCCGCTGCGATATTGGCAATGTTGCGGATTCCCCGTCGAGCGTGTCCTGCACCGCACTGGTCGTCAACAACGAGGTCAGTAGTTTGTTGCGAATCTCCTTGACATTCCCCGTTACCTTGCTTACCATGTACTGCACCAGATCGAGGCGGGCAAGGCCGTTTTCCTCTGCACTTTCGAGTTGTGCCGTAGTGAAAACATAGGATTCCCCGACATCCCGGACGTGGGTCATGGTCGCCAGCGGCCCGTCGTCTTCCTTTCGGATGTAAAGGATCACCGGATGTCCGTTATCCATGTCGGCGACCACTTGCAGGGCTATTGCCTGGTAGTCGGCAGATGCCAGATTGATCAGGTAGGTGCGGGCCGAATCGGCCAGTTGCTTGTTGAACTGGGCCTCGGTGCCTTCATATCCGCCCTCGACGGCGGACTGGTAAGCGCTTTTACCGTCATAACCGAAGCGTGTGGCGTGTGAGGTGTCATTCCCGACTTCCACGACCTCGAGGCACACGGTATGCTTTACGTTTATAGGGTCGTTATTCATGGCTGTAATCGGCTATTTTGGCGTCGGTAAGGATTAGTATTCTGTCGGTCAGCGTCCGGGCCTGGTCACCGATGATGTACGTCGTTTCGAGTGTGGCGATGCCTGCGTCGAGGCGTATGCTTTCCGAGGGCGGTATGTTGAGTACAGCCCGTTCTGCGCCCTTGACGATCGGCAGTCCCTTACCCCTGGTCGAAGCATAGAGCCGCACGCCGTTTCCGGTAGTATAGAATAGCATGTCGATCTCCACTTCATCGAGGCGTACCCCTGTCGGACATACGGCAATTCCGATGCTGTCACCTCTGGCGTATGTAGGCAGTTTAGGTTTCATTTTTAGGTCGTTTAAAAAGGTATTTAACCCAGGCGAACCACTTGCGACGCTTCAAATACATCTTATCCGCCTGGTTGTCGTAGCACTCGCGTTCGAGCGCGACATCCCGATACGCACGGTCGTAAGGCGGCAGCAGCCACTCTATGAACCACAGGACGCAATAGAGGATTACATGGTAACAGAGCGGCAGCGTGCAAAGCCACCACCACGACCACCCACCGCCCAGGATCAGAACCAACAGGACTGCCGTGTTGAGGATCAGCCACTCGATCTGCTGCCGGGTATGAATTGCTTCGTGGTTTTCTTCCTCGGCACTTAACAGCCTTTTTATGAATACCAGGCCGAAATAGTTGAACGCTACGAAAGTCCCGAACGGGATTGTCTCATTTTCAATCTTTCTCATGCTAAAATGCGGTTCCAGCCGCCGTTTAAAGTGTCTGCTGCTGCGTAGGTGCTGTTATTGGCAGCACCGGAATAACAATTCCTGAAATTCTTTGTCGACGTGCAACGTGACATATAACTACAAGAGCCAAAACCTGGTGCATTCGTGCATTTTGCAATACTACGGCACTGCGTCACATTCTGACAACTTCTATACGGCGCTCCGGTTTCTTCAATATTGGTCGAATTTCCGGATGATTCCCCCAGGCAGTTCATCAGGTAGTTGCAATAATCAAATGCGATTCTTACCCCTAAGCCCGATCCGGCCCCGGATGCAGTACCTTTGCAGTTGTCCAGGTAGTCGCAGTAATAGAAAGCCATTGTGTGTCCTTGATACAGCGTATTTGTGGCTGTTGCCTCACAGTTGGTCAGACGCTTGCAGTGATCAAACCCGTGTGAAACCATGTAACTACTATTGCCGGAATACGAATTGCCGACCACTGTCGTCATACACCCGGTTAAATTCTCGCATGTATCGAATCCGCATATTGTTTTGCTGCTGGTGCCGCTCGCCCAGGATGCACGGCATTGCGCCTTACAGCCGATCAAATTCGCACAATCATAAAACCCGCAGCCTTTTCCAGCCCCACTGAATGTAAGCGTCGGATTGTTGATCGCCGTGCAACGCTCCATGTCCTGAAACCCATTGAAGACGGTGAAATATGTCGTAGTCGACAACACCTTAATTTCCGCCGTTACATTGGTCAGTTTCGTAGAGTTCCCCCTTTCAATCAGATACAGCGCCGACACGGGCGACAATGCTGTTCCCGCGCCGCTCGGGTTACTGACGACGATTTTACTCCCTGGTTCTCCGGTGATCGTATTGCAGTTGGCATGTATCCCGATCTGAGTATTTACCGTCCATGTACCGCTCTTGATCAGAACATGATGGGCGTTTGGATTATTGGTCAATGCGGAGAGTTTCGCGGCGCTGTCGACGATGTAGTCGTACTTGAATGCGCCCGCGACATCAGCCTGGTCTGCCTTGTTGTTCCAGTTTTTCCGCTCCGCATCGTTGATGAAACGATGTCCGGCATCCTGAATCACGTCGATGAACCGGGGCGCCCCATTATAAGTAATTTCAACATGGCTGCCCGCAGGTTTTACCGTCGTCGCTACGGCTTTGTAGATGTTTACGATCGGTTTGACCTTTCCGTCATGGTAAACGTCCGTTTCGGTTTCATATCCCAAAGTAAGGTATAGGGGCAGCGTCGTTGCCGTGATCCCGGCAAAAGGCACGACGATTTTCACGATCCCGCCCTCAGCCCCTTGCCCTTCGAGTACGACCAGCCCGGGGGCAACATTGAACTTGCTACCGTTGTCTGTCACCTCACAGCCGCACAGGACAAAGGCCCCATACTGCGAGAAAAAGCCGTCAACGACTTTCAGGGGTTCTTCCTGAAGCGAAAGGAAATCCCACCCGTACCAGTCCCGCACGCCGATTGCTTGTGTCTGTCTTTTCATTACTGTTCTATTTTATAAGTTGTTAATGCGGCCCTGTACTTCTCGATGTCGGCCCGCACCTGCTCGGCATCGACACCTGCCGGAATATGGACGATAAAATCCACGTCTCCGAACTGTTCGCGGTTCTCACCGCGCAACGGGATCACCGCCGGAGTACCCTCAGCCTTGTTCAGTCCGACGACCAGCGCCACACCCACACCCTCGGGCCGCAGGCCGACCCCGCAGCCTGTTTCGTGGTATGATTCGATCGTGATGTCTGCGGCACCGTATTTATTGCGCAGAAACTGCTCGAGTACGCCTTTCTGATTGGTTACATTGATCAGCTTCTTCGTTTCGTCCCGCCACTGGCTGAACGAGGCGAATGCCTCGGCCAACGGCTTCACGAAGGCCCGGAGAATCCGCAACCGAATCGGCTGCCGCTTATGGTTCGGCAGTAGCTGCCGTACCAGGTTCCCGAAGTCTATTTTGTGGGTTCTCATAGCGATTGTATCGAAGTTAACGTAAGCGTATTGTCATCGGCGTAATCGAAATATCCGGCGGCCAGTTCCGCCCTCACGTCAACAGGCGTGTAATTTGTTTCGGTGCTGGTTTTATGCTCGAGGGCCGCGACCTTGACCGTAACGACGCCCTTGGCATGCATGACAGCATCCACGAGCCGCTGAGCATAGAATACGGCATCGAACGACAGCGAGGTCTTGAACTCCTCGAGAGCCTGGGCTACGTTTTCGCGTACAGCGCTCGACGGCACCGACGGGTCATAGTAGACGTTCAGGTTGTAGCGGATCGTGTCGGCCGTCGTACTTACGATCGTCGTCGGTATTCCGGTAGTGTGGATCGTATCGAAATAGTCGGCCAGGTTCTTGCGTTCGTCTTCAGACAGCGGTACAATCCGCCCCTCGGGATCGGTTTTTGCCACCCGGATCGAAACCGTTTTGTAACCCTCGTTTACAGCCACGACTTTCACGATCCGACTGTCGGGATCGTCCTGTTCGTAGTAGAACTGTGACGTGGCTTTGTCGAAGACCAGGGTGTGCCCGTTCTGAAAGCGGTAGCACATTTCGGCATACCACAGTTTTGTCCCGGCGGTGATCTTTGTCGTCAGGTCGTCGACTTCCTGGCGGAACAGGTCGAGGATCACTTCAAAGGCGTGGATCGCCGCGGCCACCATGTACGTCCACAGCCGCCACTCGGCGAATTTCGATACCGAGAGGTTGGGAAAGTTCGCTTTCAGGTCGGTAATGATCGACTGCTGTATGTCGTTAATCGTTCGTGCCATATTGATAGGTCGTTATCTCGCTTGTTATCTCTTTGAGTGCGTTTTTACGCATCAGGGTGCTGTCGTCGTCGATGCGAAGCTGCGCACCCTTATCCACGGCCACATCCAGGTAAAAGCCCGCTTCGCTTACGCTGTCGATCCCCTGCGCCGCCAACGCCGCCGGGTCGTTGGCGACATCGGGATTCAGGGCAAGGATTTCACCCACAGCCTCGCATGTCCCGTATTGCTCGAGGGCGATGTCGTAGACCGTCTGCCGGGCTTTAACCGTTATCGTTTTCATATGCTGCGTCGATGATCAGTTCCCCGTTGCTGTTGTATGTAATTTCGTCGACCCGCATTCCATCCTTTTCGCACTGTTTACGAACCGTGCGCAGGAAGTCGGCGGGATCGGTGTCGTGCAAGTAAGCCACACAGTCGACACCGACAGCGGGCGATTCCTTGAAATCGCCCTGGCTCGCAAGCAGCAGATCGCGTTTGTGCTGCTCGGTTGGTTCCGTCCAAACCAGGTCGTCGGTCAGTTCTACATCGCCGTCGGATGTCTGTAAAATGTCGATCATATCAGTGTGTTACTTTCGTATCTTCGTAATCTTCCCGTTTTACCTTGTCGTGCTTGGTCGTCGGTGCAGGCACCTCGACGGGTGCAGGATTATTCTGTGCCGTAGCACTCCCGGTCACGGCAACCTGCCCCGAAGGGATGCTATGCGTATGAGTATTGTGCGCTTCTATCAGTTCGTTGATCTTGTCTGTAATAGGCTTTATATTGATAAGTCCGCCCAGGTCGCCGGCATTCAGGACGATCTTCGGGGCTGTGGCCTCGATCTTTTGCCCGTCGCAGGTCATGGTCACTTTGTCCCCTACGGTAAAAATCACCTTTTCGATTTCGGAAAACATTGTCACATACAACCGATTACTGGCGGCGATCCGGGCGACGATCACCGTGCTGTCCCGCTTGGGGATCAGTACGCGCCCCGGCAGGCCGTCGTTCACCACGGCGTACAGCAGCACATCCTCGTAGACGATCCCGCCGATCTGCACTTCGCATGTACGGGCCTTCTCGTCGACGCTTTTCACCGTGCCGTACAGGGAAGCCTGGGCCGCTTGTTTCATCCGCTCCTCGAACATCATTCGGGCTTCGCGTATTTTCTTTTCGTTGCTCATATCTTAATCCCTATCTCCATAGTTCGTCGCGCTCCGTTTGTGCCGTAGGTTGTTTCGACACTTTCGATGTAGTAACGTCCGTCGCGCTGGTGATAAACTTCGTCTTCAATTTCGGCTACCATGCACGGGGCAGCATAAGGTTGCAGAAATGTGGTGATCTTCCCCGAATAACCGTCATAGCTGTACCGTTTGAGTTCCGCCGCAGCCAGGGCCGCGAGTTCGTTCTGATCCGCCACATCGTAGAAATACAGTTTCTTTTCCGTACCGTCCTTGGGGCCGATCGTGGCCTCGACTTTCGCCCCGTCTTTGTAGATGCAGATGGCTTTAATCTTCAATTTCACATCCTCGGCCCGTTGGTACTTCAGATCGTCGTCTTTGACCACGTTGTAGCGCAGTCGGTATTTCACCGTCTCCCCGATAACCTTGTACGGTTCACAGGCGTAGACGCGCCCCTCGAGGTCGAACCATATTGCCAGGCCATACTCGGTCTGAAGTTTCCCCAAGACCCACGCTGCGGGTTTGTTGTCTACGGGAAACGCGCCGAGCGTCAACGTCGTGGCATATCCCACCGTAAGGCCGCAGGCTTTCAAAACAGCCGCGAGCGTGGTTTTTCCCTGGAGAGTAACATTGCGGCGACGTGTAGTGTAGAACTCGTCCTCGCAGATGATCTCGAGCGGGGTCTGTAAATTCAACTGCTTCACATATCCCCTGAACTCGGTCTTATATTGTCCGTCATATCCTAACCGTATATCCACCGGATCGCCGACCTTGATAGCCTGAGCAGTTTCGACATAAGCAGGCGGCGCTCCCTCTTGCCGGAGTACAGCCGTAACGGGCACCTTGACCGAGGCCGTTGCGCCGATCAGGTGTATCGAGCGTTTGATCTTGACCTCATGCACCCCGGCGAAGCGTTTGCCTCCTATCGTTATGTTACTGCATAATACATACATGGCTACTGAATTATCAATTCAAAAGACGTATCGGTTTCGCACTCTATCGTTACCGCCTGTCCGTCCTCTATGCCAGGCGTCGGCGGGTACTGGATGTCGGTGATCACGATCCGGTCGCCTTCCTCGAGCAACAAATCGGTAAGCACCGAAATCAATTCGACCGATTCGTTGATGTTGTAAAGTTCTTTCATCCGTGTGATCTGCGCCTCGGGATAGCTGCCGTCGGTCGACTTGATAAAAGCCGCGATCGAAATCTTGTAATCCCCGATGCTGATCAGTTCCTTGACCGACCCGCGCCGTCCGATCAAAGGTGTGCGCACGATATTCTTTGTCCCCTCGATGCTGATCACGGCGTTTTCGAGTTCGAGGGTATGCTCATTGTCGCTGCTGCGGGCCTTGTCGTTGCTGCGAATATCCTTGTGCTTGATGAATACGGGCATAAAATACCATCTGCCGAGGGCATCCTGCTTATACAGGCGCGTGCCCTTGATTAGTTCCTGCCTGGGTGCGGGAGAGGTCGGAATCTCGACTTCATCCCCCGTATAGCTGCCGACGGGCCGGGGCGGAAAAAACATGCCCGGATAAGGCAATCCCTGATAGCCGACGATCGACATCAGCAAGCGCTGTATGTTGTATTTATGTTTCATAGTTATCCATCACTTTTTTCAGAACCTCGACTACTTCCTCTTCGATCTGCTCGTAGCCCTTGCCGTCGGCGTTGGCAATGTGTATCTCGATCTTATCGCAGAATTTGCCCATCGAAACATTGCCGTGGCGCGAACTGTTATACGCCAGTTCCGTCGGGGTCGGGGCCGCAGCACCCGACTGCGGGAGCGAAGTCGCGGCGACGGTGACGGGCATTGCCAGGGCCGCGGCAGCCGCAGCCATAGAGGGCATCTTCACTGCCGACAAGCGCGAGGCAATCGCCGTGTAAGCCGCCGTGCCTTTCATGTCGGGGACGATCTTGTTCAGGTCGAGGATCTTCTTTCCGGACTTTGTGCCCGTTTGGGTGAAGTCGATATGTACGGGCGTTTTCGTCAGGGGTGTCGACGTTCCGTCCGGGGTTCCGTCTGCCATGATCGGAGTGTCCCCCTGGGGCGCAGCCTCTTTGCCGCCTTTCCACGATAACTCCCAGGTCAGGGCTTTCCCGGCATCCTGCGCGAGGTTCTTCAGGTTCTTGGCCCCGTCGACGATAGCCTGCTTACGGTTGTCGATGTCGCCCGAAATTTTGGCGATCATCGCCTCATTCTCGGATGAATCCCCCAGGCCGACGGCGTTCTTGAACTTATACCATCCGAGTTTGATGTAGTCCAGGCCGATCATAATCCCGTTGACCATCGTGCTGAACTCGTATTTGATCGTCTCGACAAACAGTTTTCCGGTCAGTTTCATAAAGTTCACGACACTGTCCCACTGTTTGCCCCAGCCCTCGACCTTTGTAACACAGATCATCACGATGGCAATCAGGCCCGCGATTCCTGCGACGATCCACGTAATCGGACAAGCCCACAGCGAAGCGTTGAGCAACCATTGTACGCCTGTCCATGCCGTTGTGGCCGCGCTGACCGTTCCCGCCCACAAAGCCTGCAACTTCGAGGCGCTTGTGATAAACTGAATGCCTTTGCCGAACAACCCGAGCAGGGGCAGAAGCTGCGCGACAGTGACAGCCTGCTGTGCGATGATTGTAGCATAGCCGCCCGCCGGGCCAGTAAGTTCAAAGAACCCGATTTTAAGGTCGTCGATCCGTGCCTGGCAGCGGGCCATCATCTGCTGTACGGTGTCGGTGCGGATTGCAGCCTGTTCCTGGGCGACGTTGGTGTTCGTCACCTGTTCGGTCATTTCAGCCACGGCGTCGGAGTTCTTGATCAGGAACTGCGCAGCGGCGATGTTCTCCATGCCGAACACTTTTGACAGGTAGGTCGCGTCCGTCAACTTGGGCTTCAGGGCATCGAGGGCATCCGAAAAACTGTTTTTGCGGAAATCAACGCCGAGCGTCGTCTGCATCTTCAGCATGATATTGCGCAGCGCCGTACCTGCCTCGGCCCCTTTCAGGTTGTTCTTCGAGAGTACCTCGATAGCGCCAGCCGTATCTTCGACTGTAAGGCCCGCAGCGCTGGCCGCCGCACCTACGACCTTGAACGACTGCGAGATCGACGATCTCCGCGGCTCCGTACTTCGAGCCTGCCGCCAGGATGTTGATCACCCGGTTTGCCTCGGTAGCCTGAAGTCCGAACTGGTTGATGGTTCCTGCCAGGGCTATCGCAGCATCGTTCATCGACATCCCCGCGGCATGGGACAGCGTAATGGTGTTCTGCTGTAAGACTTTCAGTCCTTCCATGCCGATCTTGTCGACCTGAATCTGCGAGGCCAGGAGTGCAAAAGCCTGTGCGGCCTGCTGTGCCCCCAGGCCGCTGTCCTTACCCGCCTGCCGGGCGACTTTTCCCAGGTCTTGCAGTTCGTCGCCCACGATGCCCGTGATCGACGACAGGTCGGCCATCGACTGCTCGAACCCGATGCCCGGCCTCGAAATGCTGGCGATCGCCGTGCTGACCTTTTCGACCTGCTCGATCACCGAGGTAAGGCTGATGCTCCGGATTTTATTCTGCAAATTCCCGAACGCACTGGCCGATTTGTCGACGTGTTCGGTGATCTGCCGGGTCGAAGCCTGGGCGGATTCGCCGACTTGCTCGACGACCTGCACGATCTTTGTGAACTCTGCAAACAGGTTCTGCACAGCGACGAAAACATTTCCGTCGATATTTATTTGATAATTTGCGCGGGAATCCATATATTTGCAGAAACTGTATTGCTATGACTGTTGCAGGTTGGATATTTTTGATACTCGTTGTTACCGCCCTTTGCGTAAAACTCGCCGAGGGTGTACGTGACGCTATGGGTGTCGATAAGTGGCGCGACCTGTGGCACGTTAAGCGGTAGACGGCGCATATCTGCGCACCCGCTCATTCTCCACCCATTCGGCCATCCTTACCTGAAAAGCATAGGCGAAAACGTCGCCGTGCTTCTTCTTCCACGCCGCGATCTGTGCGGCCATATCCTTTTTATCCATGATGATCTTTTATGCGTTTTTAAAGAGTGTTTAAACAACCCACGGCCCTAATGCCGTGGGTTGTGTTTATTTGGCGTTGATGTCGTAGTCGATGTCGAGGGCTACGAAAGGCAGGGCGTGTTCGCTGTTCAGGTCGCCCGACTTCATGCCTGCGGGAATCTCCGAAAACGAAGCGCAGACAATTCGGTCGATGGTGATGGCTGCACTGTCCTCGGGGATGTAGGACACCAGGATTTCGACTTCGGGATCGAGGATGTCCTTGTAGCCCTTGGCCCGAGCCGCGCGGTTCATGGCGATGATCTCGCTCTGCGTCGTGGTAAGCGTACCCGCTGCTGCACGCTGGCCGTGCTGTATGCCCTTGGCATAATAGCCCGAAGCCTGCAAGAGTTTCTTTTCCTTGGTCAGTTTGTAGTCGATAGCAGTTGCACCGACTACCGGACGGCCCCACATGATGATCTTGATGTCACCCCAGGCGTATTCTTTTCCGTTGATCTTTACCATGATTTACTGTTTGATTGCCGGATTCTCGAATCCGAGGTTTACGATGATGTCACGCAGGCAGCCCCGCGGCCTGATCTTACAGGAAACCGTCATAAGCCGGGTTGAGAGGACATTCTGCGCCGGATCGACGTAAGACGTGAAATTGCTGATCTCGCCCTGCATCGCACTGGCCACTGCGTTATTGATCCGGCCCTCATAGTACGAACACATTTCCTGTGGGATGTTGCCGTCGTCGTCGGTTTCGATGTCATCCTGAATCTCCTCGACGAATGTAGTGTAGGCGATAATCATTGCCTTGTCGACGACACGTCCGTAGTTCAGGTTGCTGTAATCATCCGACAGCAGGGCCCCCATGGGGTCGTCGTTCGGGTAGTAGCCGTTCTTCTTCGGAAAAGAGCGATAGATGATATAACCGGTCGAGCATCGCATCACACTCTTCGGGGGTCTCCCGTTGGTCAACCATCCTTCGGTGGCGATTACTCCCGACTTTACGCGGGCCAGGGAGTAGTTGACCGGGTACTTGGCGGCACGTCCGAGCATCTGCCCGACGGCAGCAGTCTTGTTCACCTGGTCGTCGCAGGCCATGACGACCTATACGCATCCAGGTACGCTGCCATGTATTCAGGCGGTTAACCTCGACAACCTGTAACTCCTTGTGAGTGGACGTATGGCGTTCAATGCGGTCTTTCAAAGTCAGGTAAATAGCCATACTGTCAGCCTGAGCCGTAGCCGTCAGGACATTATTGTGAACCTCGATGTCGGGAGGCTTCCAGTCGGTTCCCCGCCTGATACTCCAGCAGCTTGCGCATCTGCACCTGGCCCACACTGTCGCACTCGAGAAGCGCCCGGATCATCGACTGGTCGCGTTCGAGGACGACCACCGTATCCCGCACCTGTTCGGTCACGGTCACCGTATCGGTCGCTGCCGTCTGCGAAGATTGCAGTCTGAGACTTGGGCTGCACGCGGCCAAGAGGGGCTACGAGCAGAATAATCAGCATTTTTCTCATTGATCAGATCGTAAATTACGTTTTCATCGTTTTTGCCCCGGATCAGTTTGATCAGCGACACGAAGGCTTTGGCCTGTGTGATAATCGCCAGGTTCTCGAGGATCGAGATAAGTTCGCAGACGCACAGGTAGGCAGCCATCAGTCGGTGCGGAATGATCCACAGATTCGGGACAAGTTTGTCGATCAGAAAGGCCAGCAGTATCGCGGCCATGTAGCCGATCAACTTGCCTACGCTCTTGCGCATTCGGCGCGACGATCGAGGTGCGTGCCGGTTCTGACTGGCAAGGATGCCGAAGACGAGATCGGCGAGCCAAAACAGGAACACAATGGCGATTACCTCCTTGCATGGTGCGAAATAGGCTGCGGCAACAAGGGCCGACTTGATCGCATACTGACCGAGATACTGCATAACTCCTT